>Ga0116231_10008311_pt1 | contig 18284 bp, 14 predicted proteins | sample S1TSphgellanicum_2_FD_89695 | JGI IMG/M metagenome (GOLD analysis project Ga0116231, IMG submission 89695) | Host-associated microbial communities from peat moss isolated from Minnesota, USA - S1T2_Fd - Sphagnum magellanicum MG | ecosystem: Host-associated > Plants > Peat moss > Unclassified...
ACGGCTCAATCAACCGCCACTCAGCTTCGCTCAGATCGTACCGCGCCATCCCAGGGCTCCTCTTAGGAGCCTTGAATCAAGCGTCGCGACCACACGCAACCTTTATGAGTACAGGCCCTAGACTGAGCCGCCGATGGTCCGCTCAAGCCGCCCTATTGTGTCAGGCGTGCCGTCGCGACGGCGCGCTGGAATAGCGTGTTCATAGCGGCGGTGATGTCACCGTCCGTATTCACTTCAAAGAAAAGATTAGGCGAAGCGCAATTCTCAGCATCGGTTGAGATACTTGGTTGGAAAGATGCGATGTTGCTTACGTAGAAGGAATTGGTGGGGAGCGGATTGTAAGTCAGATAGAGAATGGCGATGCGGATACCTCGGTTTTTCACTGTCGTGCACCAACCGGAGTTAGTGCCGATCGCGTTCATGATCCGTGAGCCGCCGCTGTTATAAAAGTCGTTTACGCCGTCGGTGACGATGAACATCACTTCCTGAGGTGTGTCGCCCTGGTTGTTGGTCCCGTTGCCTGGATTGGGCATAAGGGCGTTCAGGCTGACCGCGCTGGCGTCCAGATAGGATGAGGTGTCGTTGGTGTAGTCAGTGTTCGTGAGCCAGCCGTTCTTGTAGTACTCAAGCTGCACGAGGTTGAGCCCAGACGCCTGGCTGCTCGTGACCGTCTGGGGCGTGCTGTAGGTTGTCCCCGAGAACGTCACGGCATTGAGCGACGAGTCCATCGTGTAGAGGGCGAATTTATAGACCGTATTGTACTCCGCCGCCGTGGTCTGCGCGTTGGATAGCAGGCTTTGGGTCGCGCTATTAACGAGGTCGATACGTAAACTTACGCCGAGGTTTCGGGCGAGGGCGTAATTGTCTTCCCCGCCGGGATTGCCAAGTCCGTCCGCCGCCGGATCAGATTCGTGACACGCGAAGGCGCATCCGCCCTGGGCTGTGGTGTGCGACACCATGGTGTTGATGCCCGCGGTCGTCGCGGCGATGGCCATGGAGGGCGAATCGTCCAGCAGCATCCAGAAATTGATGTTGGGAGCCGTGCTGGACGTCGCCTGCGACGTGCCGCCGATGGGGATGGATGGCATGCCAAGAACGGCGCTGAAAATATTGTCCGAGTTGGCGGTGTAGGACAGCGTCACCGTCCGGGTGACCGTGGCGGAGCCGGTCGTATCGTTGGCCACCACATGAACGTTAGCCGAGGAGTAGCCGATGTTGTTCACCGTCGAGAGCTGAGACAGGAACATCGATTGCGCTGCGGTCTGAGACGCTGTGGCTGACTGGGCCATCATGGTTGGGGTCACGGCGGCCAGGGTCGCTGAATCAGCGAAGCCGTTGAGCTGGTCCTGGCGGTAGGCCGCAAAGGAGTAGTCGACCCCCATGCCAAGGAGGAAGGTGAGCGGGATCATCATCACGGCCCCGATGATCGCGATATTGCCTCTGTCCTGACGGAGGAATCGTCGAACGATGTGGCGAACGAGGGTGATCGGTCGTTTCATCGCGGGTCCCCTAACCCGTATAGGGAATGGAGGTGGACTGACGGGGCAGCATGAAGATCGAGTCGGACATGGGCGGGGCGGCGCTGAACGCCCAACCGGTGACGAGGGTGAATTTGTAAGCGGTCTGGACGTAGACGTAGCTTGTCGAAGGGGTCGCCAGGCCGCTCGGCATGGTTACGGCCGCGCCTACGACGAGGGGTGTGGCCCCGTTGTACGCCTGGCTCCAGGTCACCGTCGCGTTCCCTGACTTATCCGTCGTAACCTCCGAGAGCACGATGGTGAGGTTTGACGTCGGATAAGGAGACATGATCTGCGCTGACGCATTGAACACGGTCTGCACGTCTGTGGACGCCATAGTGGTGTATTGGGCGGTTACATTCGCCAACTCGATGGTGGTGTCGGCGAGTTTGCGATAGGTGGCGACGGCGTCGCACGCCTCGTAGCCTCCGAGGTAGACGACAAGCAGAGTGGGCACGACGATGGCGAACTCCACCGCCGCGGCGCCGCGGCGGTCTCGCTTAAATCGTCCTCCGAGGGCTTTGAGGGCGCTCATCATGACGATGCGTAGGGTTCATTCTTGAAAACGACGGTGGCGGAGAGGAGTTGCGTATTTCCCGGCTCGCCGCCAAGTCCAACAGCGAGCGGCCCGCCGAAGATTGGCCAAAGGTACATGACCCGCACGATGACAATGTCCCCCGGACCGCCGGGGCTATAGTTAAAGGTGTTTGTGACGCTGCCCCCTGAATTGAAAGTCAGCGCATACGCAGAGGTGTTGATGCTTGAGAAATCGGAGCCCGACTGGACGTCGACGTAGAGGTTGCTGCAGTTGAGGCCGGGCACATCCGCGCAAACCGTCGACTTAAACTGGGACTGGGTCACGGAGCTATTTTGCGCGGCGCCGGTCATGAGCTCGCGCGTCGCTTGTTTGGCGGCCGTCTGAAGGGTCTGATCCATGAAGAATACAATCGCCGTCTGAATCGAAACCATGACGAGCGCAATCATAGGCGTCGCAAGCATGGCGAACTCCACAGCCGCCGCGCCTCGTTGGTCCTTAAAGATCCGCCCCAGCTTCAAAGCATCGCCTCTGATGCATTAAAATATAAAGTTAAAATCGAACTAACGCGCTTGCGTCTAGATACCTTGCTTCGTGAGTATGACTGAGTACCATTAGCCAATTACTAAGGAGAAAAAATTCATCGCTGAGTTGAGCGCCTGAGGGTCGGTCAAAAGCTCTCTTTCCGGCCTATGTGGCGGCGGCATTGGACGGCTTGAAAGCGAGCGGAGGACGGGCGTTAACCATACTTCAAGCGGACCAGGCCAGCGTGCGCTTTACGTAGACCCCAGGGCGCCCATGCTTATCCGGACTTCACGCTACGCCCACCTCATGCCCCTTGAGGCGGATCGCATCCTCATCGTCCATGCGTTCACCCACCTCCGCCTCGTGGTGGACCGCGAGGTGGCCGACATCCTCGACTGGTTCGCGCAGCCGCGTGAGATGCCTTTCGAGATGCCCGCCCTTATCGCCCGAAGCGGCGTGGACCGGGATATTCTCGCCGCTTGCCTGGCGAACCTCATGGAGCGGGGTGTCCTCACCGATCGCACGCCCGAGATGGAGGCGGAAGAGACGGCCGCGAAGCTCAACGAACTCCATGGCCGCGACCCCGGCGAGGCCCTTGATCGCCTGCGCCGTGGGGCGAAGGAGGGCGCAGACCCTTACTGGTCCGTGAGCGAGGCCCTTGGGGCGGACGTCTTGGGGCGCCGCTTCGATCGCCGTTGGGATATTCTTTTGTTTGGCGATTGCGAGTTGCAGATGGAGGCGGACTTCCTCCGCCGCGCCGCCGCCATGCAAAATGTCGACCTCCACGTGGCCACGGGGTTTCCGGGGGATGTTCGCCTCGCCCAGGAGCGGCCGCATTTGGCGGTCGTGGTCGGCGCCTTGCGCTCGCGCCGCGTCGTGGCGACGGCCCACAAGGACGATGACCCCCCCGCCCACTACATCGCCGAAGCCCGCAGCATCATCGCGGGCCTGCGCGCGGTGACGACGGCGCCTATTCTCCTCGACAATCTTCCCGAACCGACAGTCCAGCCCCTTGGCTTCGCCGAACGGGGGCCCCTGGGGCATCGCAACCGGTTTCGCCAAGTGAACCTCGGACTTTCGGCCTTGGCCGAGGAATGGCCGGACGTGCACATTGTGGACATAGCCGCCGCCCTTAGTGGCCACGGATCGCGCGCCCTGATGGACGATGGTCTTGTGGGCTTCACGCATTTCGGCTCGCCGGGATGGATGGCGCAGCGCCCTGCCTCAGAAAAGGCCGCCGTTCACGGCCTCTTTCCGGATGTCGAACCGTTGCTGAATGCTGTCGGAGGCGATCCCTACCGGCGCGAGACCGTCGCTGCGAAAGCGCATATGGACAGTCTCTCCGTGGTGATGGCCCTGGACCGTAAGAAGGTGGTCGTTCTTGATCTCGACGGAACGCTTTGGCCTGGCGTCCTGGCTGAAACCGGAGCGCCCTTCGCTTGGGCGCCCGAGGTCAGCGGGCTCTATTCTTACGTCGGGCTCTATTTTGGTTTGCACGAGGCGCTGCAGGCGTTGAAGCGCCGGGGCGTCCTCCTCGCCTGCGTCAGCAAGAACGACGAACATTTGGTGCGTCGTCTCTGGACCTATCCCGAGCACTATCCCAAGGACCGGTTGCTTACACTCGACGATTTTGTCACGGTCAGAATCAACTGGCGCGACAAATCCGACAACATCGCCTCCATCGCTGACGAGCTCGGATTTCCTTTGAGCGCTTTCGCCTTTATCGACGACCACCCCGTGGAACGGGAACGGGTGAGGCAAGCGCTGCCGTCGGTGTGGACCTTCGGCGAAGATCCCTTCGCCCTACGCCGGCTTCTTCTTGAGGATCCGCGCTTTCAAAGTCAGGTCGTCACCGAGGAGGCCTCAGCGCGGACGACCCTCGTCCGCGCGCAGCTGCAGCGGGATCGTGAGCGGAAAGAAGCGAACGATCCGGGCGCCTTTCTACGCTCCCTCGACGTCGTGTGCGCCTTTGATCGGCCGCGGTCGGGGCCCACGCTCGAGCGCGCGGCGGAACTCATCCAAAGGACCACCCAATTCAATGCGACGGGTCTAAAACTGTCTTTGGGCGAGGTCGCGCGGCATGCTGCGGCGGGCGATCTTTTTGTGGCCTCAGCGCGCGACCGGCTTGGAGACTACGGTCTTGTGGCCGCCGCCGTCGTGGAGAAGGGCGAGATCATCGCCGTCGTCATGAGCTGCCGCGTTATCGGGTTAGGGGTGGATCAGAGGTTTATCGCCCATCTCCTTGGGGCCTTAGAAGGCGAAGTAGCTGCGGTGCGCGGCCGCATCATCGAGACGGACCGAAATGGACCCGTGCGCCACCTCTACCGGGACGCTGGCTTCAGTTTCGACGGGGTATTCTGGCGCCGAACCCTCGGCCCACAAGCGCCCTGGACGCACACATTAGACGCCTAAGCCCAAGCGCAGCCGCTGCCCGTCGGCGTGCTCGGGGAAGGCGTAATGGTAGGCGGCGTTCTTTTGGTCCCCCGTTTGGCCGAGGTAGGAAAGTCGCTTACGAATAACGAGCCGTTCCATGATCCCGTAAAGGACGAAGGCTGGTTCGGAAAAGACGCCGGCAGTGTAGAGCGAGATGCTCACGCGTCCATCCGGCCCAAAGCCAGCCAGGGCCTGAGTTTCGTCTAGGGATAAGGCGTCTGCGGCGAGGCGCATGCTTCAAAGCTCCAGCTAAGGCGACGGTGTGCCGGAGCTCAAAGGCTCTCATGAGGCGGTATTATTTCACATTTATGTGCGTTGTGTCTGGCAACCTAAGGTATCCGGGGGCCAAGATCCCACTTCGAGCCTTGGAGCCTCGGCCGAAGCTTGTCCATTATAGCGCGTGCGGATCTGAGGCGCTCTCGATCCGGGGCGAAGGACGATGAGGCCAATGGCGATTGATCGGCTAAGAATATTCCTGGGCGGTACGGGCCTCGCTGTCACGGGACTCACGCCCATGACCGCTTTTGCGCAGGGCGAGGCTATGGGTGGGGTCGGGCTCAAGACCGCGCCCTACAGCCCAGGCCCAAATCCCGAGCCCTTTTCCGAGATTGAGATTGTATCCGCCGCGTCAAACTTTTTCGGCGTGGCCGCTCAGACCATCGCGGGCGTCATCGAGCGCATCTTCCGAGATAATGGTCGCCCCACCGGGTACATAGCCGGCGCCGAGGTCTCTGGCGCCCTAGTCGTCGGTCTCCGATACGGGAAGGGCGAGCTCTACATGAAGCATCGCCGGCCTGAGCTGGTCTTCTGGCAGGGACCGTCGGCAGGGTTTGATTTTGGCGGCGACGGCTCGCGCGTCTTCACTCTCGCCTACGGCATTCGCGATCCGCGCGAGATTTACCATCGTTTCCCAGGTGTAGACGGGTCGCTTTATGTGATCGCTGGATTTGGCGTGAACTATCAGAGAGACCGCACCATAACCCTCGCGCCGATCCGCACAGGCGTCGGTGCGCGGGCCGGCGCCAACGTCGGCTATCTTGCCTACAGCCGGACGCGCCATATCAGTCCCTTCTAGGAGGGACGGGCAGGGCGCCCATGCGCGCGCCTCGTCGCCCCCGTCTAACTGCGGTCAGCCCGTGCGGCTGCGCAAAAAGGCGACGGCGGCTAAGCCATTGGGGGGCTGAGTTCGGCCTATAGCTTTAATCAATAGACAAACCTGGTTGAACTCTCGAGATAGAGCCGCCATTTTCCGCGCGCCATCGGGTCGCTGCGGGTTCGCCGGGCCGGAAGGTCCGGCCCCACTCCCGAAAGGGAGGCGGGCGACCATCAATCTCGCCCAAACGAGTTTGGAGTTACTGGATGCGAGCGCTCGCTTTCGTCGCCCTTGCCGCTCTCGCCCTGACGACGGTGGCCTGTGCGCCGCACAAGCCCGCTCCCCCGCCCACTCCGACCGTGATCGTCTCAAAGCCCCTGAGGTCCAAGATTGTCGACTGGGACGATTTCGTCGGTCACTTCGAAGCCGTCAATTCCGTCGACGTCCGGCCGAGGGTGTCAGGATATCTTGAGAAGATCGCGTTTCGCGACGGCCAGCTTGTCCACGCGGGCGACCTTTTGTTCGTCATCGACCCGCGTCCCTACGTCGCCGCCCTGGATCAGGCCCGTGGCCAGGAGGCGCACGCCGTTTCCGCCCTCGCCAACGCCAAGATCGAACTCGATCGCGCCAAGAACCTCCTCGGCGTCAAGGCCATCCCTGAGCAGCAGTACGAAACGCGCCTGGCGACGCAGCAGCAGGCGGAAGCGGATCTCCTGTCGGCCAAGGCCGCGGTCGCTGCGGCCGCTCTAAACCTACAGTTCACCCGCGTCACGGCGCCCATATCGGGCCGCCTTTCCGACCGCCGCGTCTCCATCGGCAACCTGGTGACCCAGGACACGACGATCCTCACCAACATCACCGACCTAGATCCGATCCGCTTCACCTTCGACGGGGCCGAGTCCCTCTACCTTAAGTACGAACGCGAAGCGGCAAAGGGCGTGCGGCGACAGTCCCGGGTCTACGCCAACCCCGTTGAGATCAGGCTTCAGGATCAACCTAATTACGTAATCAAGGGGCGCATGGATTTCGTCGACAACGCCCTCGATACAAGCTCTGGGACGATCCGCGGCCGCGCCGTCGTGGCTAACCACGATCTTACCCTGACGCCAGGCATGTTCGGGCACCTGCGCCTGCTAGGGTCCGGGGCCTATGAAGGCCTGCTGGTCCCGGACGAAGCCATCACGCAACAGCAAAGCGACCAGATCGTGTTTGTCGTCGGTCCGGACCGGAAGGTCCAGCAGAGGAAGATCCACACCGGGCCCCTGGTCGACGGCCTGCGCGTCGTGCGCGACGGTCTTGGAGCAGACGAGGCCGTTGTTATCGACGGGGTCCAAAGAGTGCGTGTCGGCTTGACGGTCAACACCAAGGCCGGCGTCATCACTAAGCCTGATCCGGGCGCGTCTCCGACGCCGGCCGATCTTGCGCCTCCCGCCTCGGCCGCCACCTTCGCCGATCAGGCCGGGTGAGGCCGCAGGGATGAAATTCTCCCATTTCATGATCGACAGACCGGTTTTCGCGGTCGTCATCGCGGTCCTCATCACCTTGCTTGGGGCCATCGCCTACCCAAACCTCGGCGCGGCCCAGTACCCCGCCATCGTGCCGCCGACGGTCAACGTCACGCTGAACTACCCGGGCGCTTCCGCACAAACCCTAGCGGAGACCGTCGCAGATCCCATCGAAGAACAGATCAACGGCGTTGAGGACATGCTCTACATGTCCTCTCAGTCGACCGGAGACGGGAACCTCCAGATCACGGTGACCTTCAAGCTCGGAACGGACCTCAATAAGGCCCAGGAGCTTGTTGAGAACCGCGTAACGACGGCGCAGCCGCGCCTTCCGGCTCAGGTCCAACAGACGGGCATCACGGTCCGTAAAAGTTCTCCCGACATCCTCATGGCGGTCCACATGTATTCGCCCGACGGATCGCTGGATCAGGCCTACGTCGCCAACTATGTCACCCTTCAGGTGGCCCCAGCGCTCCTGCGCGTACCGGGCGTCGGGGATTTGGCCACCCGGGCCGCCCGGGATTACGCCATCAGAATTTGGATTGATCCGGACAAGGCGGCGGCTCGTAACCTCACCGTTGACGACATCGTCGCCGCCCTGAAAAGCCACAATGTGCAGATCCCGGCGGGCAACACCGGCGCGCCGCCCTTTGACAAGGCTAAGGCGGCTTATCAGTTGCAGGTGACCGCCCTTGGGCGCCTCGTCACCCCGCAGCAGTTCGCCGACATTATCGTCAAGCGCGACGCTCAAAACCGCATCACCCGCGTTTCCGACGTCGCCCGTGTCGAACTCGGCGCCGCCAATTACACCACCAACGCCTACCTCGGCTTTGACAGCGACGGGGCGGTCAAGACGCGTCCCGCCGCGGCTATAGGCGTCCTCCAGCTTCCAGGAACAAACGCCCTGCAGGCGGCGAACGGCGTCATTCAGAAAATGGAGGAGCTAAGAAAAAACTTCCCGCCGGGTCTTGATTACCAGATCATCTACAATCCCACGAAGTATATCAGCCAGTCTATCGACGAGGTTTACAAGACCCTGTTCGAAGCGCTCATCCTTGTGGTGGTGGTGGTCATCGTCTTCCTGCAAAGTTGGCGAGCGGCCCTCATCCCCATCCTCGCGATCCCGGTCTCCCTCATCGGCACATTCGCCGTGATGCTCGCAGCGGGCTTCACTCTGAACAATCTCTCCCTGTTCGGCCTCGTACTCGCCATCGGCATTGTGGTCGATGACGCCATCGTGGTGGTGGAGAACGTGGAGCGCCATCTGGAGGACGGCATGTCGCCCCAGGAGGCCGCCCACGTCACCATGGACGAAGTGGGCGGAGCGCTCATCGCCATCGCCCTCGTGCTCGCCTCCGTGTTCATTCCGGCGGCCTTTATTTCTGGGATCTCCGGGCAGTTCTACCGCCAGTTCGCCCTGACCATCGCCACCGCGACGGTCATATCCCTGGTCGTGTCCCTCACCTTGTCGCCCGCCATGGCGGCTCTCCTGCTGCGTTCAAAGGGCCATGACGAGCACAAGACGTCCTCGCCGCTCATGCGGCCGTTCCAAAGCTTCGCGCGCCGTTTCAACGCCGGTTTCGCCAAACTTGCGGGCGGCTACGCGGACCTCGCCGGCCGACTGATCCGTGTCGCCGGCCTCATGCTGGCCATCTATGTCGCCCTCATCGCCCTCACAGGGTGGCGTATTGCGGCGACGCCCGCTGGCTTCATCCCGGCGCAGGATCAAGGGAACCTGATCATGGCCGCTGTTCTCCCTAATGGGTCCTCCTTGGCGCGGACGGACGACATTATGCGACGGACCATTCCCATCGCCTTGAAGACGCCGGGCATCGTCGGCTCATCGGCCTACGCCGGCGTTGACGCCAGCACCCAGACGACCAATTCAGCAAGCGGTCAGGCCTACGTCATCGAGAGCGATTTCGAAGATCGGGCGAAGCATCACGTCACCCTGAGCTCGATGATCGCCAATCTGCAGAAAAACCTTGCAGCAATCCCAGGCGCGCAGATCCGCATCCTGCCTCCGCCACCCGTGCGCGGTATCGGCACGCAAGGCGGCGTGAAGATGATCGTTGAGGACCGGTCGGGTCGGACCGACTACCGTCGGCTTGAGGAGGTCGCTCAAAATCTCGTGGACGCGGTCAACAAGGATCCCAACATCACCGGGGCCTACGCCACGTTCAACACAAAGACGCCGAGCCTCTACGCCGACATCGACCGCGATAAGGCTGAATATCTGGGCGTTCCCGACACAAACGTCTTCGACACGCTGCAGACCTACCTGGGTTCGACGTACATAAGTGATTTCAACTACTTGAACCACACTTACGAGGTGTACGCCCAGGCTGACGCGCCGTCCCGAGAAGACCCGTCCGCCATCCAGCAGCTCCAGACGCGGTCTGCGAGCGGGGCGATGATGCCCCTTGGGGCTGTGGTCAATCTGAAACGCATCACCTCTCCCTACCGCGTCCTGAGATACCAGCTCTACCCGGCGGCGGAGGTGCAGGCGTCGAGCCCTCCGGGACACTCCACGGGCCAAACCATCGCCGCCATGGAGCGCATCGCCCGCGACACCCTGCCCCAGGGCTACGCATTTGAGTGGACCGAGCTTGCTTATCAGCAGCAACTCGCCGGCAACACCGCCACCCTTGTGTTCGGCCTCGCCGTCACCCTGGTCTTCCTGCTTCTAGCCGCCCTTTATGAGAGCGTGACCATGCCGCTCGCCGTCATCCTGATTGTTCCCATGTGCCTCCTTGCCGCCATCACGGGCGTTAACATCATGGGCCTCGACAACAATATCCTTACGCAGATCGGCTTCATCGTCCTCATCGGCCTTGCGGCCAAAAACGCCATCCTCATCGTCGAGTTCGCTCGGCAGGGCGAGGTGGAGCATGGCCACGATCGGGTGAGGGCGGCCGTGGAGGCGGCGAGGACACGCCTTCGACCCATTCTGATGACCTCGTTCGCCTTTATCCTAGGCGTCGTGCCCCTCGCCTTCGCAACCGGAGCAGGCGCTGAGCTGCGCCAGGCCCTCGGCGTCGCGGTGTTTTTCGGAATGATTGGCGTCACGGTCTTTGGATTGATCTTCACCCCGGTGTTCTACGTGGTGACCCGGATGATTAGCGAGCGGCTTCCCCAACCGCCCCGTCCACGCCCAAGCATTCCGACGACTGGCGGCATGCCGAGCGGCGTGGAAACCTCGTCGGAGGCATGAGTTCCATGATCCTCGCCCCTGCGCGGCTGTTCGGCCTCCTAGCCGTCTTCGCCCTCGGCGGCTGCGCCGTGGGTCCAGCCTACCGGACGCCGGCGCCGCCTTCGCCATCCGGCGCCGCCTTCGCCGCCGCAAAGGCCGAGACGCTGACCTCACAAGCGCCCCCCCAGGACTGGTGGCGGCTCTACGACGTGCCTGCCCTGAACGAGCTTGTTCACGAGGCCCTGGCTCATAACAAAACCCTGGTGGCGGCCGCTGCGAACCTCAGGCAAGCTCGAGGCGCCCTAGCCCTGGCGAGCGCCGGGCGTTACCCGTCAACCGCCTTGACGGCTGGGGCGCAGGATGGGGTGACCGAGCTTCAGGACTTCGGCGCCGACCTTAAGGGTCTGCCGCCGCCCAACGCGGAAGGATACTACACCCTTGGCCTTGACGCCTCGTACGAGGTTGACCTGTTTGGCCGGGTGCGCCGGACCATCGAAGCGGCCAAGGCCGACGTTGAGGCGGCGAGGGCTGCGGAGGATGCGGTGCGTGTCAGCGTCGCCGGAGAGACCACCCGAGCCTATTTAAACGCCTGCGCCTATGCGCATGAGCTCGCCGTGGCCAAGCAGTCCTTAGATCTCACGGCGAAAACCTATGATTTGACGGTCGATGAGGCCCGATACGGCGCCGCCTCAGATTTCGATGTTGTCCGGGCCAAGCAAGCGGTCTCGCAGACGGCGGCCACCCTGCCGTCCCTTGAAGGCCAGCGCCGCACGGCCTTGTTCGAGCTGGCGGTTCTGACCGGGAAGCCGCCAGAAGAGATTTCCAAGGCGGCGGATGTCTGTACTCAGGCCCCAACCCTGGCCGCGCCTCTTCCCACCGGTGATGTGAAATCCCTCTTCCGCCGACGGCCTGACGTGCGTCAGGCCGAACGTCAGCTCGCGGCGAGCGTCGCGCGCATTGGCGTTTCGGCGGCGGACTTTTATCCCACCATCACCCTTGGGGTGTCGGCGGGATCGTCCGCCACGTCCCTGGGGGGGTTGGTCCAACGCCGCAACGCCTCCTATGCGGTAGGACCGCTCTTGAGCTGGACCTTTCCAAACACCGCCGTCGCCAGCGCCGAAGTGCGGTCGGCGAAAGCCGCGGCCTCAGGGGCTTACGCCAACTTTGAGGCTGCGGTGCTTCAGGCGCTACAGGACACCGAAGAAGCTTTGACCGCTTACAACGCGGAGGCGGACCGCCACCGGGCGCTACAAGCGTCTCGGGATCAAAGCGTCACTGCCTTCAAGTTGGCCGGCGCGCAGTATGCGAACGGCGCGGCGAGTTACCTCGATGTCCTCAGTGCACAAAGCAATGTTGTGGCCGCTGAAGCCGCCCTCGCCGCCTCGGACGAGGCGATGGCGTCCGACGAGGTGACCGTTTTCAAGGCGCTCGGCGGCGGTTGGCAGGGCGCCCCCAATGTCAAACCCGACGTGTACACGGCGGCTGAAGGCGCAAACGCAAAGCCCGCCTCCTGAACGCTCTCAACGGCCCGCCCTGAGAAGCGGTGGGCGGGGCGTCCGCCGTAGAACATGGGCCACCACCGGCGCGAGACGTCCAGCCATGACGGCGACGCCGGCCGCGTTGGGATGCAGTCCGTCCGCCTGGCGCATCTGCGGCCGGTCCAAGACGCCGAGGAGAAGGCCCTCGGCGAGGACGGCTCCACCGGCCTTGGCCGCTGCGGGGAATGCGCCGTCGAAGGCGCGCCCATAGGCGCCGGATGACGCTTCTGGAGCTCGGCTGGCCGCCAGGACAACGAAGATGCCGCGGCGGCGCAACCGGGTGATGAGAGCGGTCAGGTTGGCCTTAATCTCCATGGGGTCCACTGACTGCAGATAATCGTTTGCGCCAAGCTCGACGACACAGAGGGTTGTATCCGGCTGAACGCTGAAATCAGCCCTCGCCAATCCCCCCGCGGTGGTGTCGCCCGAAACGCCCGCTGCGCGTACCGTCGCCTCGACGCCCTGGCGTTTGAGCGCCAGGGCCAATTGCGCCGGAAGGGCGTCCTTGGCCGGCAGGCCAAGACCCGCGGCGATGGAGTCGCCCAGGACGGTGACGATGGGCGCCTTAGAGGCCGCAAACCCGGGTCCGGCGACAAAAAGGAGGGATAAAACTAGGTGACGGCGGGAGAGCATGGGCGGCGTCCGACGGGTAAGCCCCTATCTAGGGTCGTCGCCGCCATCCTCAAACGCCTGAAGGGCCGAATGTCCACACCTCCTGTGCTTGAACTCACCAGCGTCGGCCTCATGCTTCCGTCAGCGGCGGGGCCTGTGGAGATTCTGAGGGGCGCAGATTTTCGCCTTGAGGCGGGCGAGCGGGCGGCCATTATAGGTCCATCCGGATCGGGCAAGTCGTCTTTCATCGCCGTCGCCGCAGGACTTGAGAAACCGACCCAGGGGGAGGTCCGCCTTTTCGGTCAGGCCCTCTCGGGCCTTGATGAGGACGGTCGGGCCCGTCTTCGCCGCGGACGCGCGTCGCTCGTCTTTCAATCCTTTCATCTCTTACCCAACATGACGGCGGAGGAGAACGTCGCCGCGCCCCTGGAAATCAGTCGTCGACCCCACAGCCGGATCACAGCGGGGTCCTGGCTTGAACGGGTCGGCCTTGGGCATCGTCTCACCCACTATCCACACCAGCTTTCCGGAGGCGAACAGCAGCGCGTCGCCCTTGCGCGCGCCCTCGCCTTGAACCCGGTTCTGCTGTTCGCTGACGAGCCAACAGGCAACCTCGACCGGGCCACCGCAGCTCAGATCGCCGATCTCATGTTCGACCTTTTGGCCCAGAGCGGTGCGGCGCTCGTGCTTGTGACCCATGATCCGGCCCTTGCGGCCCGCGCCGATCGACGTCTCGTCATGGACGGGGGAAGGCTTGTGGCGGCATGAGCCTGAGTTGGGTCTTTGCAGGACGTGAACTGCGCTCGGGTGTACGCGGTTTTAGGATTTTCTTGGCGTGCCTGGCCTTAGGCGTCGCCGCCCTCGCCGCCGCGGGGTCCACCGCTCAGGCCTTCCGGGAGGGGCTCGCGGCCCAGTCTCGGTCGATCCTTGGGGGCGATCTTTCTGTCTCCGTCGAGGGGCGGACGTTCACGTCAACGGAGCGGGCCGCCATCGAGGCCCTTGGACGCACGTCCGACACCCTTCGTGTTCGCGCGATGGCTGGCGGTGCGACGGCGACGCGGCGCCTGGCCGAGGTCCGCGGCGTCGACGCCGCCTACCCCCTCGCCGGGACAGTGGTCCTTAGGGGGGCGACCAATTTGTCCAAGGCGTTGACGATGAACGATGGCCCTCCTGGGGCGGCGGTTGATCCCGATCTCATGACCCGCCTTGATCTTCACGTCGGCGACGCCTTTCGCCTCGGGGACACAGCATTTCGCGTGCGGGCGATCCTTGTGACGGAGCCTGACCGTCTTGGCCGTGGGTTCTCCCTCGGGCCAAGCATCCTTGTATCGCGATCCGCCCTAGTCCGGTCCGGGCTCATGCAGGATGATGCGCTCTATGGTGAGACCCTGCGGCTCGCGCTCCCGTCTTCCGTCGACCCGGTCCTCGCCGCAAAGCAGCTCATGGGGCGTTTCCCCAGCGCCGGCCTCCGGGTGCGAGGACGCAATGACGCTGCCGCGGGCCTTGGCCGCCTCATTGACCAGCTTGAGTTCTTCCTGGGCTTGATCGGTCTAGCCGCTCTTCTGGCGGGTGGGCTTGGGGTCTGGAGCGCGGTCTCCGCCTATCTGGCGGCGCGGCGTTCCACCATCGCCGTCCTTAAGGCGCTGGGCGCCGACGGCGCCCTCGTGCGCAACACCTTTCTGCTTCAGATCGGAGCCCTAGCCCTCGTCGGCGTCGCCCTCGGTCTCGCCTTGGGCGCCGCGTCGCCCTTTCTTCTGGGCTGGATAGCGAAAGACCGGTTGCCAGTTCCCGTCCTCTTCTCCCTTTATCCCCTCCCTTTGATCAAGGCGGGGGTCTTCGGCGTTCTGGCCGCGGCGGCGTTCAGCCTTGCGCCCCTGGGCCGCGCTCGGGCCACGCCGCCCTCAGCGCTTCTGCGGCGCGAGCTTGGGACCCGCATGGCCTTTGGACCTGAGGTCCTTGGAGCGTGCGCTGCTGCGCTGGGTCTCGGGGTCCTGACGGTAGCTACGGCGCCCAGCATCCTGGTCGCCGTCGTCGCCCTCGCCGGACTTGGAATAGCGTTCGGAGCGCTTTTCGCCCTGGGCCAAGGCGCGGTTCGCGCCGCCGCATGGGCGCGACAATTCACCGGCGGCGTGGTGCGTATCGGCCTCGCTAACCTTTCCGGACCCGGCTCAGCCGCGCGGACCGCTGCGCCGTCCATCGGCTTTGGAATAGCCTTGTTGACGGCGGTCGTCCTCATCCAGTCCAGTCTTCTGCGCGAAGTGAAGGATGTGGCGCCGTCGCAAGCTCCGTCCTTGATCATGACGCAGATCCCCCCCGAAGACGCATCCAAGGTCGACGCGGACGTATCGGCCAGCATCGGCCCCCTCACGCCTGAGCGTTATCGCCGCTATCCCTTCGCCACCGGCCGAATTATCGCCTTGAAGGGGCGTCCCATCGATCGCGCCAAGATCGCGCCGGGCGTGCGCTGGGCCTTTGACGCCGACCTCACTCTTTCCGACCTCGGCCCAGCACCGCCGGATGCGAGCCTAGTCGCCGGCGCATGGTGGCCCAAGGATTACGGTGGACCGCCGCTTATCGCCCTCGATGAGGATATTGCCCGGGGGGCAGGCCTTCACGTGGGCGACGAGCTTACGGTCTCGCTTCTGGGTCGCGACCTTGTGGTGAAAATCGCCTGTCTACGCAAACTCGACTGGAGCCGATTTGGCGCAAATTTTCCTCTCATCCTTGACGCGGCGGCGCTTCAAGGTGCGAACCTCCGCGAGATCGCTCTTGTGAAAGCGGACGCGCCGGCCACAACCGTCATTATGGCTCAGGTCGGACGGGATTTCCCCGGGGTGAACATGATCAGCGTGCGCGAGCAGCTCGACGCCGCGGCGAAGATATTCGATCAGCTCTCCTGGGCCGTTCGCGGGGCCGCGGGCGTCGCGGCTCTAGCGGGGCTTTTAGTGCTCGTCGGCGCTGTGGCGGCGACCGCCCAGGCGAGGGCGCGGGAGGCGGCGGTGCTTAAGGTCCTCGGCGCGACCCGCCTGCAACTGCTTGCAACTTACGGCGTGGAGTACGGCGTGGTCGGACTTCTGGCTGGTGGGGCGGGCGTGCTCTTGGGGTCGGCAGCAGCATTTCCTGTGACGACCCTCGTCTTTAAAGCGTCCTTCGCCGTGGACTGGGGCGGTGTCTTCGCCTTGCTCCTGGCGGCTGCTCTGATGGCGATGATCGTCGGCGGGAGTGGGGCTTATATCTCCCTGTCCAGACGCCCCGCGCCGGTGCTGCGGTCGGAATAGGGGTGGGCGGCCGGGGGCTCGGGATTGGACTTGGCGAGGACATAGGTCAACCTGCGCAGTGCGGCGGCCTTGAGAACCGCTTCGCCGGCGTTCGCGGGACCGCCGATGCAGACCTCGGTGTTGGTGGGAACATGAACCGCCGACACCTTCATCAGGGTCCCCATCCTCCGGAACTCGAAAAGAATTTCGCCAGCTGGCCCCAGTGCTGGCCCTCCAGGACGGGTCATGGAGACGCTGGGTCCGCATGCGGCGCGCCAAGGTCTTCGACGCTGGATCCGCCTGACCACTGGGCGATGGCTTGCAAGCGGCGGCGACGCTCGCGCCTCACCCAGATCGCGAGCGCCACACCAAGGATTTCGACAATTCCACTCGCGGCGGCGCCCAAGCCAAGGGCGGCGCAGAGCAGGCCTGGCGCTATGAGCGTGACGTTGAGGAGCCACAGGAGCAACCTGTGCGTGGTTTGCGTCCGCCACCAAAGTTGAAACTCGTCCGGCTTGCGGCGGAACGCGGATCCTACGCTCTGGCGGAAGCGCTCCGCGTCGGGACTGAGGACGAGCGGGTCACAAGGGACCGGAGGGGGGGCCTGCTGTTTAGACGGTCCTGGGGGCGCCTGGCGGCGCCCGAATTCTTTAGCACCCGCCATTCAGACCTCCACGCCCTGGTGTGACGGTAGCGGCGCCTGGATTAGCGCTGGGTAAACACGCTTTCGCACCGTGAAGCCTGCGGACGCACAGACGAGACAAGAAAAAAACCGGCGGGCCCTAAAGCCCGTCGGTTCCTTTCCCCCAGCCCTTCCTTCGGGGCAGTTCTTAGAAGTCGGCCTTGACGCCGAAGAAGAACTGCCGCCCGAGGGAGTCGTAGGTGCCCGGATAGGTGTTGCCGTTGCCGTACGGCGGCGAGGAGATGCCGTAGGCTTCGGAGTCAACAATGGGTGGATCCTTGTCGAACAGGTTGTTGATGCCCGCGCGGAAGGTATAGCGGTCGCGGAAGCGATAGGTCAGGGCGAGGTCGAAGTAGTTGTAATCGCCCAGTTTCGCGTCAGCGTTGTCATAGAACCCCGGTCCGCCGTTGATGAGCGGATTGGCCTGGTTGGCGTCCAGTTTAACGGCGCCAAGGTAGCGCCAGTTCAGGGAGATGGTCAGGTTATAGGGCGTGATCCAGGAGGTGCGCAGCTCGCCTCTCCAATGCGGGGTCGGGACGCCGCAGGTCAGACCGTAAAGACCGGCGCAGTCATAAGACCCTTGGCCGGCGATGGGCTGATCGATGAGGTTTTCCGTAAAGGTGCCCACGAGGTTGAACCCGATGGAGCCAGGGATCATGGCCACATAGGGCACGGGAAGATCAGAGAACCTGCGACGGTAGCTGGCCGTGAAGTCTACACCCCGGGTCGCAAGTGAACCTGAGTTCACAAGGGTCTGTGAGACATAGCCCTGAGAACTGTCGACTGAACCGGAAGTGTCGCGAACGATCTCCGAGCAGTAGTTTGTCTCGCCCTGCGCGCACAGGTTCAGGATGGTGGTGGGGCTGGCGCCGCCGTCGATGATGCCCTGAATGTTGATGTTGAAGTAGTCGATGGTGGCGGTGAAGCCCTTGAAGTAGGTCGGGGTGTAGACCATGCCGATGGAGTAGGTGTCGGCGACTTCAGGCTTCAGGTTCGGGTTGCCGCCGGTAAGGACCGAGCACTGCGCCGAGGCGCACTGTTGGACGAGGCCGTAAAGCGCCGGGTTCAGACCGGTTTTCTCGCACTGCGCCAGCGTGAAGGTCGGTGTCGTGCCCGCGCAGGGGTCGGTGAAGCCGGCGAGGCCCACGGTCTGCGGAGTGAACAACTCGTTAGCCGACGGCGCGCGCACCGCGTGGTTGTAGCTGAAGCGGAAGGCCACGGTGGGATCCACCGCATAATGCATCTCGGCGCTATAGGTGTTGGTGGTGCCGGCGGTGGAGTAGTCGGAGAAACGGTAGGCCAGGTCGACGTTCAGATCCTTGACGTAGGGCTTGTCTTGCATGATCGGCGCCCGCAGTTCGCCGAAGAGTTCGTAAACGTCGAAGGATCCGGCC
>Ga0116231_10008313_pt1 | contig 18282 bp, 14 predicted proteins | sample S1TSphgellanicum_2_FD_89695 | JGI IMG/M metagenome (GOLD analysis project Ga0116231, IMG submission 89695) | Host-associated microbial communities from peat moss isolated from Minnesota, USA - S1T2_Fd - Sphagnum magellanicum MG | ecosystem: Host-associated > Plants > Peat moss > Unclassified...
AAAAAAAACAAGAACACAGATATGCATAATATATAGATATGGACATAGAGAGAAGTTATTATGACCCCTATAAATGTGAACTATCCACAATCTAACTCTTAAAGCATTCAAAGTTTGTGTACACATTGCACAAAACTGAATTTTTTCCCAAATGTTTCAAGTTTGCAAATATTCAACATATACTATGGAGAAGAAAAGGTATCTGCTACCTACCATAATACAGGGGGTGGAATCAGTTGGGTTTTCCTCAAAGGTCTTTAATGTTGTAAATATTCCTGCAAGTGGATATAGTATATATAGAATGGATGGCGATTTTCTGACACATGGTGTTTTCATATTGCTTTGATTGCTGTCTACTGCGCCATGCGATACGTCATCTACTCGTATGCTTCCAACTTGCCATCTCTTTTTGGCTTGCAACTAGTTGCCAAAGGGTTGGCCACTTCTTTACTCCACATAGGACAAAATTTCATGGACTGTATGTACCTACATCAGCTCCCATCGGCCCCACATAACATTTCACTTGTACACTTTGAGACACCTCCATAAATGCCAAAGTCGGAAAGCATTTTGGCACTAGGATGGGCTCTTGCCCAACAGCTCAATTTGCCAACAAGAGGGCAAATTATGCAACCTAGGCCACCCGGGTGTTCACCACATGCTCATCTACAGGAAACTGTCATCATCATTCATCCAAGGCTGGCACCAATGTAGGTGTTGCTTCACCCAAAGGATTTCCTTCCATGCCTACAATAAAGATGTAAAGAGCTTATGGAATACCTTACCTTCTTGTGATTTGATGGAAATCAAATAAATAATCAGACAAAGCAAATTCTCATACATTGCATGGGAATTATCATGAATTGTATAAAAATTTGCAATCCATTTAGATGAATATTCTAAAAGTTTCAAATTGAAGCAGTGAAAATTGGTCCTTGTTTCTTAATTATATTTTACAAAAAAGTTCAAGTCATCCAACAAGTGCACATGCAAGTTGCCTCCGCTCTTGCATCCTCACCCATGCATAGAGCATCACTCCTCAACTATGGCTCATGTTTCATAGGAAGAGAAAGGAATCTTTATAACTAAAAAGTAGTGGAAACAAAAAAAAAAATTTAATCTAAATATAGGGTTATAGCTTGAATCTTAAATAATCTCAAGATATCTTATGAAATAGCTATAATTATAGAAAAGTAATGAACAATAGACATAAGCATATAATGAGAGTCTAAATATGTGAGGACTCCATGTGTTGAACCCTAACAGCTCAATCTTCAAATGTCCAAGTGACCACCTAGCCTGATGTACGTACATAAAGTCCATGAAGTTGGCTATTAATTGGTTTCAACGCTTGCCAACCAAAACTGACCATCTCATAGGTGGTTGATGTCGTTTCGATTTCGTGTTGGGTAAATTGTGTGAAGCGGTAAAGCCCTTGGAGGCATTCCCAAAATAAGGGACCTAGGATGAGGGGATAGTCCAAAGCCTGACCCACACTTTTGGGATTAAATGGCATCTTAATTGGGCATAAGTTTCCTCCGGTGCTTAAGGAGTAGGATAAGATCCTTCCTCTTTCCTATAAAGGGTATTCATGGATACAAGAAGCCCTCTAAATACATTAGGTATTTTTTCTAAATGCTTTAAGAATTTGGCATAGTTTATCAATTTGAATGTGAATCAATGTGAATAGAACCGGTAAGAGAACCAATGTTAGGTGGGTAATATAGTTTTGTATCTTAAATATTTGAGTATTGTCCAGTGTCCTCAATAGTTGATAAAAATAAACCTCATTTAGCATTATTGACAAGGTACTGAAGATGATATGAATTGGGTATAATATATCATATACCAATGTTGGCAGGTTTCAAGTTCTGGGTTGGTTTCTGGACAAGTGTTCTTTGCCTAATGTTGGATAAGTAGGCTGCAAGTCCATTCTTCTGCTATAACCGAAACATAACGGATATTTGGACCATGCAACCAAACTCCTTTTGGAAATTGAAGCTGGACTGGAAAAGTGTTTGCAGTCCTTTGCATAGATTTTGAGTTTTCTAGGGAAGTAATCAGTACCTTTTCTCTCTCTCTCCCTCTTTTTTTTTGAAGTGGTAGCCAACAGGTAAGTTGGCCACTTTTAATTTAGGTACAACAATTTAGGTACTACACAATTTCAAATCTTTGGCCATTTGGAATTGTAACCTGTAAGTGGCAAGGACTTTGTTTCTGAATGGAATCAAGTTTTTAATTCTTTTCAAAGACATCAAGACCAGAAGTTCAGTACCTATTTTGAAGAAGACCCTTGCTGGGAGCCACACCAAAGACTTCATCAAATGCTTTAAAAAGTTGGAATGGTAAATTTTATCTAACTCACATAGTAATTAGAAACCGAAATCCAAAGTTCTTTTCTTCATCAAGAACCCAACATTGAGTTAATGACAGGGAGACTGTCATGTTAGACATGTCCCACAACTATATACTTCCAAATGGTAGTAAAATGTCAATATGCAGGTTTGACAAATTATATTCTTCAGTTAATTAGTCCATATTCCTGTGAACCTTAAAGGTGACTACAGATGTTTTTTTTTGTCTATAATGTAGAGTCTAGACAGGCCTTTGAGCAACTTGCCATGTGCACCAAATTATTAACTTCTAAACATATGATCTAATCCATTATTATCTGGCTTCTTTTATAAATTTAAATTGGTTTGGGTGATGGATATTTGAACATGTTTAATTTTCTCTTCTTAGTTGTGGGGGTTTCACATAATCTGAACTGCCATAAACTAGTTGGACAATTCCTACCCCACTAGGTAATAAACCCTAATTGGATTTTCAATCATGTATTGATTCAATTTTTCAACTTGCCACAATTAACGCCAACCCCCTAATCTAATGAATGTCAATGGGTATATCTAAAGAGTCACAAAAATTGTAACAAGTTTTTAGTTTACATGTTTTAAATTACTTTTAATTTAAAAATCTCTTGAATGTTTAATACATTTATTTGGGCTTCATCATGCTTTGCACTACCAGTGGCAATCAATTGACATGAGGTCAAAATATTAATATATTTTTAAATTAATTAGTTGCTATACATTGATAATTCAAAATCATATAGATTGTTCATTAAATTATTTTCACTTCCATTAATTTTAGAATATAAGATTTAATTCTCACATATTAAAACATTTATAGCACCCATGATGTATTTTTTATACCTTTCATTGCCTTAAAAAAAGGGAGGGGGTCCTTCCAAGGTCTTCCTTCCTATCATGTTTCCTGACAACCCTTCATTCAGAAAAATATTAAAATATAAAATATTTTTGACCCTAGTGCTTTTAATGGCCCTTATGCATTTCTTGGTGCCCTTGATGTCCTTCAAGAGTGCATCTACGGCCCTCAACATTGAACCTCTTGGTGCCTCCCATTGCCCCCATTGCCACCAAAAATAAAACATGTCTAACCTAGTGCTTTTGGTGTTTTCAGCATGCCTTTTTGACACCCCTACTAAATTGTTCATTGCCATTTAGTTTTTGCTTGTCAAAATTTTAGTATTTTTCTTATTCTCATGTTTTGTCATTCTCAGTTTGTTCATATGTGTTTTTGTTGTTGATGAAGCTTAGGGTGCAAATACACTCATAGGAATCAATGAAATTACTTTATAAAAGGACTATGAGTCTTTTTTTAGTCCTTTTTACTTTTTCATATGAAAGAATTTTTTGATGAATTCTTTTGCATAAAAAATACATATAATATTTTGTGTTAGTCATTGTTGAATAATTATGAAAATTTCAAAATGTGTAGATTTTTTCAAATTTTTCATTTTGTTTTGAAAAATTATCATAATTTTGAATTATATCAAATATGCTAACTATTTTAAGTTTTAGTTTCTTGTGTCATAAATTGCAACTTAGTTTCATATGGCATCTACATTACAACCCATTTACACATTGTGATAAAAGAATCTTGAAATTTTGAGATTTTGAAACATATTTTGAATTTTTAAAAATTTTAAGTTTCATAAACTTTTAAATTGTGAATGATTTTTTAGTGTGGGTAGTAGGTTATTATCATCTTTTTTTTTTTATCATCAAAATTTCTTTATTAAAAGAGTCCTTTATTAAAACCAAAACTCAAAATTAAATTTCATGAATTTTTTTTAAAAAATTCCTCAACACTAATTTTAATCAATTAACACTTCTTGGAATGATTAACACAACTTTTAAATGTCAAAATAAAAACATATAAAAAAAGTTTATAATTGTGACCACTATTGACATGGTTTTTGGATCCTTTTAGCATATTTGCACCTGTTAGGTTATCCTTGAACCAAAACATCCCATCAATTTGAATGTTTACTAAGAATGTCTAGATTTGAAAACATTTGTTAAGTTGACAACCCATCTTGGGATGCCCTTTTAAAACCTTGTTCTAGCAGTAAAAATAATGATTTAAAAACTTAAGAAATCTCAGAAATATTAGATGAATCGAGTCTTGAATAATTCTAAAACAAACCAAAGTTAGTATTGGTTAATGGTTTTTTTTAGAATTAATGTCATGATTATAAATTGTTGTAATTTTCTTTTCATATGTTGAAACAAAATGTTGAAATGTCAAAAATATTAGGACAAGTTGTAAAATCATAATGTGTAGGTTAAGAATTTCAATTATAATTTAATATTCATGCTTCAAAACATAAATAATGTATGATTTAATATCCCATTAAACCTCCAAAGTGTAGTTATTCAAGGAAAAGATGAAACACAAATTCACTCAAGAATGTGAATCATGCACTCTTAATTAACAACATGCACAAAGGAATCTCAAAGTTTTCAAGATCTTGGTGTGATACATAGTGATATAGGCTGAGAGACATGATTTATGGTTAACATGCAATTGATTTAACCACAATATGAAATTTTTGATTAGTGTAGAATTTGAAATCAAAAATCAAACTTTGAACATGTTTCAACTACATAAAAAATGAAAAAATAAATAGTTATATAATTTTTTTAATTTGGGATTAATTTGCATGGTATTTGAAGTCTTGCCATCTCAATTTGCAAGCATTGATGCATTGTTCACAAAATATATTACTTCTTTTTCTTCTTCCCTTGTGTTGTTACCTTCTTTTCTTTCGTTTTTTCTTCTTGTAAAGTTTTTATGACAACAAGTCATTCATCTTTCCATGCATTTAATTCAAATAATAACACACAAGCAATGACATTTGTAATGAAAAAAATGATGGTCATTTGTGCATATATTTAACAATGTTCCAAATTAAATTTTTAATTAATGAATCTCCAAAAAGAATCATGAAAATATCACAAATTTAATGCATCATGAATATGTAGAAGGATCATTTTTATTTAATAAAAGATTCATGCAAAGGTCTAAGTTATACATCTTTATGATAGAAAATTTGAATTGCCAAACATGCCATTATTCTAATATATTTTTAATAGACATTTGATTTTGTCACAATTTTGCACAAAGTTATTTTACTTTATTTATTCAATGTATGCAAACTTGTAACAATGATCAAATAGAATTTTGCATGTATAATGTTTTATAAAATTTATAAATCATTTTTCAATTTTGTTGAAGATTGATTTTACAAAACAACAAAATGCCAAATATGGATTTCAAAGATAATATTATTTGCAAGTACATTTCTTTCATCATTATTTGATCACTTTTCTTTTGTATTAAATTTTATTTTCTTGAGTTTTTTTATCTTTTGATGCATCTTGCTTTTATATTTTGACAAATATGTAAGCTTTAAGTATTTGTATATTTCTTTTCTCTTTTGAAAGATGAATACCCATGTCACTTTTAAAATGTTTGTAAAGATATAAATGGTTTGTTATCATATGGCTTGTGTTATATAATAATGATATGATGCATAAATCTAAATCAAATTATCAAACAAAAATCAAAATATTTTTCTAACCCAAAAAAAAAAAAACATAGGAAAAACATTGAAAAAAAAATTACATCCTTCTTTATTTGGTTCATTAAATCTTTCAATCATTTCTTTTCACATATTGCACATGTAATGAGTGAACATCATTTGTTATGTAATGCCTTAAATGAGTGCAAATCATAATGAATGAAAAAAAAAAAGTGTTCATGCCCAAAGTTCAAACATAAAAACACTTGTGACAAAAAATGCTCCATCAAAAATCACAATTTATGTGAGAAAAGACAATTGTACACAATTTTAGTATCTTAATTTTGTGACCAACCTTCAGTCTTGTTTTGTGTTCAAAACACATAATTCTCATGAATCATTACTAAACTCATAATGTGCTTTCACATTTGTTCCCTCTTGCCCTTTCTACATATAATTCACACATAGTATTTACATAATTGCAAGAAATCACACAAATTCATACAATTTATGATCTATGAAACTAGAAAAAAAGAAATTGAGTACCATGCATAATATTGAAACCAGTCTGTCATGGTTGTTTTCACAAAGTAAATACAAAGGCATTGCTTCATTCTCACCTTTTACATTGACATCTACTCCTTTGTTAACAACTTTTGAACAATGTCAACATATCCACATGAAGCCTAATCACACAACACATTCATATGTCAATGCCATGTCATGTTAAAATAAATAAATTTTTGCTATTGGATGCAAAAATGAATGGACCAATGGCCTACTAGAAATTATCACTTTTTAAGTCCAAAACAAGGGGTTTTTTTGTGGGTTAGAGTGAATTACAAAGTTTTCCCATTGACCTAGGGCATTTTTTTCCATTTAATCTAAAGTTCATTTAAAGTTCCCTTTTATTAATAGTAAACACATGTGCACAAGAATAAAGTTTTTTTTTTTAAAAATTCTGAATTTCTTACAAAATTATATTTTTTACCTTGTTTAAATGTCCATAGGCAAAAGTGCCATCATGCAAAACTTTTCAAACATAATGGTTTCAGTATGTTATCTAACCAAAATAAGGTCCTAATCAACACATCATAAATGACTGGACCATTTCAATGTCCATATAAATAAATTGTTGTCATCATTACAATCAATAATGTTCAACTTTGATAGTCCATACCCCTTGCACTTTTCTTGATTATGAAAATTTAATAAATGGAATAGATACATATTCAAGTTGGTATCTTTAAATTAAGTCCCTATTAAAAACAATTAAATTTACCTATCAAATATGGTCATTAAAATGACAAGCATTCTACAACTTAAATTTTAAGAAAGTTCGAAGATTGTTCCACTCATTCTTGCACCCACCCTAAAGAGTAATAATGAAATATTATGTATTGTGTAACATGTAATAAATCTTCCTTATTTGCACCAAGAGAAGGAAAAGATGAATTCTCTCAATGTTCTTGAAATGCCAAACAATAATTCATTTCTATATAGAATTGAAACATGACAAGACACAAAGATTATAAAAGAAATTGTTCCATTCCATTCAATAGAAATGTCAAGTGGTCAATATCCATAATTGTTGTAATGACAATCACTAATAGACTCTATACTTGGTTCACATAAACTAATTCCAATTATCAACATCATTGGAATATCACAATGTTTTTACTATATTAATTTATCATATGAATACACCTGAAAATAATCCAATAAGTATAACATACATGATTAGTCCTTAATTTATGATTTCAACATTGTTTTAAGAGTTTTTAAACATTATTTAAACACCTTTGGCCAATCTTGCACTACCACATGAATTTATCAGTACAAATTCAAGACTCCAATTAAAACTCTCCAGGTGCACCTTTAGCTCATTAATCTATGAATGTACTCCAATTGATTCATGGTATTTAAGAATTGAATGAACTTAAAGATATCAAAATTTTCCTTTAATTTTAATTTCAATTTTTTTGACAATACTAACCCCCAATGAAATTTCAATTTCAAAAACTTTGTAACTAATTTTAGTGATGAAATTTTTTGAGGAACTAATATATGAGAGATTTTGCATAATCCTTCATATGATCATCTTTGGACAAATCTGAAGACAATTCATACCTACTTCATTTCCAAGCCTAATTACTTCTTAGAGTCACAATTATCTCACTCATTTTCTCTACTCGCCACATGGATATGAAAAGGCAATTTAACATGTGCCTATTTCATGTCCATGATATTTATATCAATTCAAATTAAATTTGACACTAACATTAATTATTATGAACTATTGGAAACCATGTGGGAACATAATAAGAGGGGAAAAAAAAATGATCATTGTTGGTAGTGTGCAACAATGCAAAGCCCAAGTTTAGGAATGTAAGGTGGTGTGATCATAATTGTGTGTTATCAGATTTCTGATTATTGTTTAGTGCCAGAAAAATTATTTTGTTGATATATATATAACCATTTAATATAAAAAAAAATTATTTTCTTTATCTAATATCATTGTTGGAAAGTGCAAGGTAGGAAGTCCATGTATAGATCAATTTGTGAAGTCAATGATTTAGACACAAGCAAGATTAAGTCTTCAAAAGCTTGGATTGCCATGTGAAAAAAAACCTTATAACAACCTATATTAACAAGAAAAATAATTAGAATTTCTTTTGAATGCACATCTAATTATTCTTATCATTTACATAGTCTCCCAATCATCATCTTCCCAAAACTCGTGCAATTTTTTCAAAAATAAATTTTGACATAATAATTCAAAATTTCAAGATTTTTCAATTAACTCCTTATGAGAATCATTAATTATTTGTTTTTTAAAACCTGTTTTCTGGTTGATAAAATAGAGTTATCTGTAAAGTGACCCTGTCTTTGGGCCTGCTTTCACCCCCTATCCCCTCTTTCAGTGGTATCCACAAAGTAATGAAATTTTATTCAATCATAGTATGCATTTAATGCACAAGGTTTGAAAGTGACTATAGTAATTCTACAAGTAGGAGCAGTGAAAATATATGTAGCAGCAGTGGAGGTGCTCAGGACAAAGGAAAGATAGGATGAAACTCAGTTTTCCACCAAAATTGGTGGAAAAACTAGTTTGGGTCCCAGTTATTTCATTTTGTAAAATTTTCATTCCCAGTTACGTGTTTGATGCCTTATTATGTCGAAACTGGCTGTTCTAATGTGTCAACTTAATTTCATATTATTTTAAATTTATTCCATCACTAAGCGTAAAGAAAATATGGGTAGCATTGATGCACGCTTGTTAGTTTTAAGCTTTTGAATTATTCCAAACAATTTGCCACAGATGTTATCATTGCCATAATGGTATTTCAAATTGATGTGTCTATAGGACAAATCATAAAACTATACCAAACATCCCAATATTTTGGGTGTAGGATTCATGTTTTAGAACTAATATTTTTATATATAATTAAAAAGAAAACTTTTGAAATAGCTAATTGGAGGTTGGGAATTTCAAAGACATTCATGAATGCTTCATTTCATTCAACAAACCCTTCAAATGAAGTTTTTCTATTCATCAAAACCCTTAATCCAACAACACATTTTCAAATCAAAATTTAGTTTCAATTCCCAAAAAAACTAAAAGGAAAAAGGATTCATTTATGCTTTTCAAAACTAGGTTTTTTCCATTGTCCTCACTGATTTGTTTTTGAGGAATTTTCAAAAAACTTTGACTTCAAAAATCTGATTTCCACTTATGCAAAGGACATGTTGATTTTTTAAAATGGCCAAAGTATCAGATTATGAAAATAAAATACAAGTTACCAGTAAATGCATATTTAGTTCGCACAACATTGCACTTGTAAAAAATGATTAAAAAATAATTGTAATAGAAAGTTTTCACATGAAATTTTTGCACATAAAAAAATATAACAATGGAATGAACAATTTTCTCCATCAAATTTTTTAATTTGTCTTAAATTCATGGAGTTCAAATCATATGATATTAAAATATTCATTAATACATTATGTTATGATAATGTTGATGATCATGAAATTTTAAAATTGTAATATGTTCTTCCATTGAAAATGTATTTGGACTAAATGTTGTTTTAATCATTTTATAGAAATTTTTTAAATTATAATTTATTGTAAAAATTAAGATTTATTATTAAATAAAAAATTTTAAAACCTTTATAAATGATTGGTGTACACTTACACCAAGGCACAATTATGAATCGATTGTATATGATTTTTAGAATAATTCAAATGACTAAAATCTAGGATGTTACTACTTTTGATATTATATATAATTTCAGTTTTCCTTAAAATTCGGTACATTGTACCATGCATTTACTCCACCAACAGAATCCTTGAGATGTACTTTCAAAAGAATCCAAAACAAATTGTCATATTCATCCTCAAATATGCCTTTTATTAATGTTTCAACTTAAGAAATCTTGGGGCCAGTGGTGTTTTTTTTGTTTTTTGTCAATTTCTAATGTTGTAGCATCCTGAGCAAGCATCCCAAGAAAACAATTAGCAATAACTGACAACGTATATATTTCTAGAAACTTATACAAACAATAGAGAAACTGGTGAAAGCTGCCCCAAACTAAAAACTGAGTTGAATGTGATAAAATTATTCTTTTTAGGGGGGGGTCAACACTGACAAGGATGCAAAAAATCCACCCAAAATTTATTTTTAAAAAAAATTCCCATTGAATTGGGGGTGCAAATTTGCTGCCATACTGGCTCGATTTGATGATAGGTACCAGAGTTGGTTTGGTATTGACTTTCTGAACATACCCAGTAGCAGCCTAGACCTGGTATTTTGGGTATACCAATGTTGATACTTTGATACCAGGTGCAGGCCTGTTATGTACCTGACCAAAACTGGAACATACCTACCTACATGATACAGCACTGGTTTTATTATGAGACATCGGTGGGGACCAGAGTTTGATCGGCTGTTATTTTGCTACGTCGTGCGTCAGTCACCTGCTCCTCTTTTCACCCTCTGTTTCGACCAAAGACAGGACAGGAACTCCCTATGGACATACTTTCAGGGATAACTCTACTGGGTCTAAAACTTCTAATCCTGTATTTGACAGATTTTTCCTGAGAAGTGAGTAAACTTCAATTTAAGTAGAGGGAATGTTCTGCTGCTACTCCTGCTTCTGCTGTTGGTTGCAGAATGATTCATTGATTAGCTTCACTGGGGTGTTTAAAACAGTGCATGTGCAATTGTGTGTAGAGTGTGAAATTGAAACCCATTTTCTTCTTCAACTTCTCACTCTTCACAGAATTCATGTGAAGCATTAAATGAAGGATCAGACTGGCACAGAGTGGCGCCCACCATTGAAAGATCCTTCCTTGTGTGGTTTCCAAAATTGAAGGACCTCCTCCTCATCACGCCCTTTGACTCCTGTGAGATACCATTTCTGTAGGCTGTCAGTGCTGCTGCCTGCCTGCTGTGATACCCAATTTTCTATTTGACTTATTTTACCTGAACCCATCGGAGAGGATCCGATTGCTCAGAGAAAAGATCCGCTGGGAGTTGTGCCATCAATTCGATTTTCATCGGTCTCTGTAAACTAGATGTATCAGCGGTGTCAATTACTCTGTTGCAACTGTAATTGCAACTTGCTCCAAGTTTTGATGCGGATTACGACCAGAAGTTCTGCCGATCTGCAAAACTGCACACAAATTTCGGCCTGACCTTTGCACTGGCCGCTGCACAGGTTGATTGGGCGGGCGGCGGGAGGAGAAGGCAGCCAAATGAGACTTCTTTTTTTCCATTGTGAGTATTGGAAGTCTTGACCGGTTCTTAATTATTCAAGAAAACCACTGATCACAGTTCCAACTGAAAGAACCCTCAGTTGCAGTTCAAGGATTTTAAATCTTTTGATACAACCTCAAATCCAGTTCCATTTCGATTTTTCACATTTCAAGACTCTGAGTTCTCAATTTCTTAAATTCGTAGGTGAGTCCAGTTCTACACGATATCCAATTCTACCTACCTATACATAGCTCACAACTTAATTACTGGCACCATACTACCAATAATATGTGACCACCACCTATGTCAACTACATGCATAAACCAAAATAGCTAAATGCATACTTAAGTCATGTTTCAAAAGTAACAAATACATGGCTAACCCCCCCCCCCCCCCCCCCCCCCCCCCCCCCCCCTCAACCCATCCTCAAATTATTATCCAAAAGAATGTTTACCTGATTCTTTTCTCAAACAAACAACATGTTTAAGCCCAGTCAGAAAATAATTTAATTTAATTTAAATGAAGAATTGGAACCTATATGAAATAGGTTTTACTATTTTCATTAGTCGTGACCATTGAGTGGCTTTAGACAAGCTTAGTATCTATTGCTCAAAGTCAGGTGATTCAAAATGCATTTAGATTCAAGAGTCTCCAGGTCTTAGGTTTTCAAACAAGAAGAATGGAGGTACGTTGCATTGTTACATTCAGTGGGGAATTGGTTAGCGACTCAAATGGATCGAGTGAACCTTGAGAGTTCTGACCTTAAAGGCCATACTTCAATAGATTCTTGATTCTTAATGATATGCATTGGAGTTAGGTAGTTAATGGTTTTTGGCCATACACTTGGATGTGTGGTGTAAATTCAGGATTCTGTAACAGCTTTGCCAATTTGTGTATGCATAAGCTAGTAGAAAATCTAATTTTGCTTAGGCCCATTGTATGTTGTCAAGTTTTTTTTTTGTCTTCCAATTTTTTTAGTATCAGAGCTTCTTCTGTTCGATGACAGTGTGGGAATTCCATCACATTTGGGACATAAAGATGATTAGGACAATATGTCATCATCCAGAGATTAAGCTGAATAACGTTACATAGGAGATCCATGAGCAACAATTAATTGTCAGGTTTGATTATCCAAGAAGACAAGATGAACCCCAAGTAGGAGCTCTAATTCTACGAATATTGGGATTTGGTATAGTGGTTATTATGGGCGTTAATCCTAATGAAGCTCGGGTTGGAGATGTTGTAGTGCAGATAGCACATAATGGTTATTATACCCGTGCTCAGGTTTGGATGAGGATTAGGGATGGAACAAGGGGTTGGGAATCAACCTCCAAGTTACAGAGGCAATACCACTATACTTCATACCTTGCATTGAATCCCAACTTCCATTCCTGAAAGACAGAATAGGATACCTAAGATAGGAGACATTTGGATTCCTCGGCTTTGTGTCTCACCTAACCACTTTGTCAGGCTCTACATACCAGGTGTGGAAAATGTGTTCTAGATTAGAGACCAAGTTGTTAAGATGGAACACTTGGGTTCAAGATCTCGTATTTTGAATTGGAGGATATGGTGGGAAGCGAAGCAAAAGTTGCAATACCAACTAAAATCTACAAATGAACAAACTTTCTCTACCCTACCATCTGATATCATTCCTTTGAGACCTGTAATGAAGGAGGATCAGTCTGAATTTCTGACCTAACACTGAGTTGATGAATTACAGTGTCTGGAGGTATGGAAACTCAACCAAAGTTTCGCAATTTAATTTGACATCTAACAGGATGTCAAGAAAACCCTAAAACCTCATTTACTAGGATTTAGGAAGCTTTGGGATTCTCATTTCTGAGGGACGTGGGTGTGTCTGCCTCGAAGCAGAAGCAAGATGTGGTGCTTTTAACCTGATCCATTTTGGTACCTATGACCTATTTGCAGAATGGTGGAAAATCAATTCAGCATCTGATAGGCAGGAGTGGATGTCCATCTAATCTTATGAATACCACTTCTTGATCTAGTTATTTCTTTAATCCAGGATATGAAGCACGGTGCACAACTGCTGGATATAGTGTCAACCACCTAATACAAGGGAAGTGGAGATAGTGGATCTGCAGCAGTGATGCACTCCCAACCTCCTCAAAAGACTCAAATGTGAGTTTAAGATGAAGACATCGGAAGAGTAGGAAGTTAGGGCATGCTCCCTGGCTTGTTGCACTTCGGGGGTAAAGGGGCGTGCTGGAATTTTGGGACGAGACTAGGAAGATTAACAAGCACTTCAATCACTCACACGACCTACACAAACCAAACAACAAGTTGATTAGTGCATAGCTGGCGCACTTTTGGTGTTAGGACGAACCACGGGCAAACTAAGACTCACAAGACTCACCACGGTATGGACTTGGGGAAGCCACCACCTTCCCCTTTATAGTATACTTTGTGCTTTTCCATGAGGCCCACATCCAAATGGGAGTCCCGAATTCCTAAAGTTGAGACTCCCACAACTTTGGGGCCTCATAACTTTGTGTGCAGACCTCTGATTGAGATGAGATCTGAAGCAAAATTATAGCCCTCGTCAAGATCTTTCCAACGATATGTCCCACACCACCTGCACACAAGGAAATCGGGTTGATTCCTGACTTTTAGTGGTTGGGAGTCAAATTGGCAATTTGATTCCTGGCCTTTCTTTTGGCCATAACTTGTGTTTCAGATGTCCAAATGGGTGATGTGAGCCCATTTAAACATCTATGTTTCAATAGTTTTTCAATGATATAAAAAACTCTTTAATCCAATTGGTTTTGACCCCTGCAATCGCCCTCTGAAGATTTGGGGGTCCATTGGGACTCCAACTCCCAAAATGGGAGTTCACTTGGGAGTCTGAGGGTTCATTCCTTCACCCTCTTTTGCACTCCCAGGAGCATGAAATGTGACCCCTGAGCTTCCCTCTTGACCCACAACCTTGCAAGCCCTTGCTTTGGTCACGAGCCCAAGGCTAGGGTTGTGACAAGCATATTGAAATTGGAAGTTGCAGCATGACGAGCCCACAAAGCATGGATGAGTTGTTTTGGGGTAAAGACCATGAGGATGTTAATGATTGGGCAGAAATACTTACCATGGCTGCTAAAGTGCAAAATTTGAATGTAAATAAACTTTTCAAAATTGCAAAGTTGAATTTGAGGGGTAGGGCCAAGGAATGGTTTAAGAGGTTGCAGCTAGTACCAACTAATTAGGTTAAGTCAAGGACTTTAATAATACAGAAGTATGGGGATGTAGATGTTGATGACAAAGGAGGAGACCATTTGGCCACCACCTATCCTACGTTAAATGAGCCAAGGCCAAAATGTGCCAAGTGTAATAGGCCTCATAGGACAGAAATTTGAATAAAATATACCTACTGTGCTGGATTAGGCCATTCTAAGGACAAATGTTGGAAGAAACCCAAGGATGGGAAGCCTCATTTTGGAGCTACGAACTTCTTGGAGGTGTTGCTGAATGATGAAGAAGCGACCATGTAGTAGTTCAATAAGCTTTGTGGGAATGAAAATCTTTTTCTTTACACTTGAGTGCCTAGGAGGAGGATTCCTATTGACGTAGCACCAGGAGGGGTTGTACGAATATCTGAGGCCGCGGGAGAAGGAGTAGGTGTAAACTGAGACACTTCAGTTAGGTCCAAGATTCTATCTCACTTCATAAAAGGAAAGATTTCATTTTCACCCATGAAACAATACTCATGATTCCAAGAAAACTGGAACACCTTGAAAATCCGGTGAAGTTGGCAGACAGAAAAAGGACTCAGAAGCAACTAAAAATCAGGTTTCCATGGTTTCTATAGTTCCAACCCTAAAAAGGATCTGCATCAACAAAACACATTGGAACAAAATTCTGCATTTACTTGCGGAAATAAACAACTATGTGGTTGAAGGATTGGTGGATACTGGTACATCCATGTTTGTTATGGCGGCTGTTATAGTCAAAGAAATTGGGTATAATGCATATAGTTAACGGTTCTGAAACTTATAAAATTGCGTCAAGAGTAGTGACACAAGCTTTGGGTAGGATTGACAACATACCAGTCAAGGTTGGGGGCGTATAATGCATTATGACCTCCATAGTAGTGGATACAGACAGTTACGATGTATTGCTTGGATTGGACTTTTTGATAAAAATTGGTGCGATCGTGGATGTGGAACGAGGTTTAATACAAGTGAAACATGGTCCAAAAGCTCAGGTGGAAGTATTACCACTGACTATGGTAAATATGCTACAGAAAATGAACTCAAAAACTCTGATGTGAAATTGATGTTGTTGCTGCTTTGGAAAACACACATTTCAATGGGGCTTCGGACATGGCTACTAGGAATCCATACCTATATGATCCCATTATGCCCAAACAGGTGGATGCGCCTATGTTAGACTCTGACAATGAAACGGATGATGAAGAACATTATGATGAAAGGTCTCAACTGGTTGAGCCGAATGGTGATGACAATGAGTTTGGGAATACCGAACTCAAAGATTTGGTGCTAGCAGAAGGCCCACAATAAATTCTACAATTGATACTACAAGGGCAAGTTGATGATTTTATGGAAGAAGAAATCACAAACTTGACGACTATGCTAATTAGATTAAGTGGGCTTTTGATGCAGAGGAAAGAAGGCATGCCATCTTTAAATCTAGAGGTTGTGCAGAAGTTCCTGTACTACTACAAGTTCATCAAACAGACAGTATTGGCACTCCTAATGATAGTAATGGGAAGCTAACATTGCCTAACAATCAGGATGTGAGCACAAGGTGGAAGGAGATCTGCCAGAAGATTTAGGTTGATCAGAATCTAAATGGGGAGAAGAGACAGTAGCTCTGGAAAGTCTTGGAACATTACCAAGATGTGTTTGCTTGGAACAAAAGGGAACTAGGATGTTGCACTGTTGGAGAACATTCCGTAGACACACAAAGGTTTCCCCCTTGCAAAGTGTCTCGTGGTCGACTATCATACTGGGAAGAAGCGGAGGTGAAGAAACATATTAATGTGTTAGTAGATTTGGACAAGATGAGGCCTAGTAATTATGAGTACGCATGTTGTGTTACCCTACCAGTAAAAAGGGATGGGAGTAGGTGCTTCTTTGGAGATTATCGACCACTCAATATGCAAACCTGTTGGGACTCATTTCCAATGCCTCTTGTTGACGATGTGATTTCCCAACTGGGGAAATCAGCTTGGTTTACTGCATTGTATTTACAGTCCGGATTCTGGCAAATTTGTATGGCTCTTAAAGATATGAAAAAGGCAACATTGATTACTAAGACTGGGCTGTATGACTAGACAGTTGTGCCCTTTGGTCTCAAGAATACAACCAGTACTTTCACCAGAACAATGTCATCAGTTTTTAAGGAATTGGGAAACAAGTTCCTAAAGATATTTGTTGATGATCTCAATATACACAGTAAAAATTGGGAAAAACATCTTCAACATTTGGAAGTTGTACTTTCCAAGCTCAGAGAAATAAACTTGAAGTTAAACCCGAACAAATGTTGTTTTGTTGCTAAAAGTATCACGTTCTTAGGTCATATGGTTAGTAATGAAGGTACCAAGCCAGATCCTGGTAAGATTGATGCAGTGTTGCATTTTCCAGAACCAAAGACAATTACCAACATCAGGTCTTTCCTAGGACCGACAGGGTACTACCGAAATTATGTTCAAGGATATTCACGGTTAGCTGATCCGTTGTTTGAGTTAACAAAAAAGGATGTTGCTTTTGTGTGGAATCTGGACTATTAACAAGCATTTGATGCCTTGAAAAGAGCACTTGTAGATGCTCCCGTTGTTATGGACCGGACTAGTGTGAGGCAAGGCAAGGAAACATGGCTACAACCAAGCAGGGAAATATAAGACAAAACAAGACAAGATAGGACAATACTAGAGGACTAAAAGCTCTATTGATCCATCAACTAGTGTTGGTTTGCTGGAGGGCTGTCCCCCCAACCATCTCTTTTTATAACCTTGAACCATCCTATCTTGAGATGCCGATACGTGGCTACATTGCCGAGACATGGTTGCACTACTGCAACGTTGAGACATGGCAACATTGAGTGCAGCCACTTTGGAGATGTGGTTGCACTGCTACACTGCTGCAACGCTGAGACATGGCAGCACTGTTGTACCATGCTTTTGTGTTGTCGGATCCAGGCCATGACATTATCCCCTCCTCAAGCGACATCTTCCAGATGGAGCCAGTTTGTTAGGATACCATTGGTGGAACCGATTAACTAAGTCTTAGGCATAAACTAGGTTTTCAGCAGGCTCCCAAGTAGGTTCAGAAGGAAGGTAGCCTCGCCAAAAGACAAGGTACAGGAGCTTTCCACAATCTTCTTGGAGTCCAAGACCTCCTGAACTTCAAACTCTTCTTGGCCTTCAATTTCGACTGGAGTTGGGGGTTCTCGATGACGTTCTGGGATCTCGTTTTCATGATAGGGCTCAAGCAAGGAGACATGGAAAACATTGTGGATTTTGAACTGGGGTGGAAGCTCCAACTGGCAAGCCATTAGACCAACAAGTTTGGCGATTTTGAAAGGTCCAAGGCGCTTGTAATCCAACTTGGCACATGGGCGAGTGGTAGCAATGTTCTTTTTGAAAAGCCAGACCTTA
>Ga0116231_10008314_pt1 | contig 18280 bp, 6 predicted proteins | sample S1TSphgellanicum_2_FD_89695 | JGI IMG/M metagenome (GOLD analysis project Ga0116231, IMG submission 89695) | Host-associated microbial communities from peat moss isolated from Minnesota, USA - S1T2_Fd - Sphagnum magellanicum MG | ecosystem: Host-associated > Plants > Peat moss > Unclassified...
AAAATAACCAATATCCCCCCCCCCCAACATCCCCATCCAATTTCCCCTCTTTGGCCTTTTCTAGTTTCTACCCCATCCCACCTAAAGGTTTTATTATTTAACCATCCCCCCCCCCCCCCCCCCATGAACATGAAAATTGGGACATGATTGTAAAGTGGGAGACTATGTAGAATGCCATCAACTGGGGTAACTCAATTCCACCATATTAAAAGGTAATAAGTACTTCATCCAAAGCTCCTTGTACAGGCCATGATATTGCCATGCTATGGATATGGGGCCCCCTAAGTTATTAGACATTAGCCATTCAATGGAGTTTCAATGACATCAAACACCAATCAATGTAGTTCATGAAAGCTAAAAATCAGTGTTTTCTGAGGCTTCTGAATCCTGATCATCAATCTAACATTTTGAGGATTAATGCTAGACTAATGTTTGAGGAATGTTACTAGCACCCAAATTCCTTTTAATATTGATATTGATAACCTAATTAGCACCAAATTATTTTTGAAAAAATAAAATAAAAAATCAGTAACAGACCAACTCTGGTATCTACCTACCAAAGTAGCCACCATGGGCCTTGGCTATGTACATAATAACCCTCTTGTATTCCCACACTTACTTACTTACCTACTATGATCAACCACTTACATAAGTAGTTACCAGTGTTGGTCTCGTAGTAGGGTCAGAGACGGATATCAATACTGGTATCAAATACCAAACTAGTCTAATATGAATTAACTCTGGTACCAGTTTAATACCAGTACCAACTAGTAGGGACTTGAGATCTAATATCAATCTATATACCATGCATATACCAACCCTAAATTAGTTTCAAACCTAATACCAGTGTGGCCTGGAAACAATTCCGCTCATTTCTAGGGTTCATAGTGTGAATTGTGATCACCTATCTTTGTCTAAGCAACTAAACCGTATCTAGTCTTTTCATCATTCACTTGAGTGGGATTCAATCCGTGGAAAAAAAGTGTATTTTTGCTTTTGCACATGCAAGGAACCAAAGGAGTTGTTTTGAGTGATTAAGTGTATTTTTGCTTTTGCACATGCAAGGGAAAAATGCCCTAGTGTGAGGATTTTTTTGCTTGTGCATCATTTCTTCTAGTTTTCACTACATAGAGGATGAAATGTAGGGTAGAATTCCAAAGTTAATTCTAAATTTTTTTGAATTTTGGTGTCCCCAAAGTGGTCCCACCAAGTTCTCATGGTGTTCCTTAACTACCAAATGGGCTCCCAAAATGTTCTTCAACATGTTCCCAAAAAAAAAACAATAAAAAACATTTAGCCAACAATGGTCTTCACATTTCCAAGCACATAGGCCTTGTCGGGTTTCCATACAACATAGGGGACAACATAAGGAAGATCATAACATATTTGTTTTTAAAAGATCATTTTATTGTTGCCATTGGAGATGCCCTCATAAATTAAATTTTAGGGCCAAGGCCTAGAACCTAAAACCATAAAGCTCAAACATAAGACCTTTGAACCTAAAAACCTTAAACCCTATCTAAACTTAGGGCATTAGCTTCTACCTACCCTATGATTTGGACCTTTTAAAATAACCTTTAATGCCCATTGGGTCCAATTCTTGGTTGGGTTTGGGTCTATGCAAACCTATTAGGTTTGAATTTAAAGATGGGGTCTAGTTCTTGATAGTTTTGGGTCCATGTAGACCATAACAATATAGACCCATCAATTTTGGTTCTTAGGGCCAAATCCAAATCCAAACTCAACCAAAAACCCAAAACCAACCAACACCATTAGTTACCTAGGTCATGTGAAGTTGGAATGTGTAGAAAATAATTTATGAAATGGAACCCTGGTTATTCCTAGTAGGATTGATTCAAACTGTTTATACCAATGTTGCTTAGTTATTGAGTTTTGGCACATTTATTAATCAAGTTCTCAATATGGTTATTAATAACCTACTAATCAACATTTTTTTGATAACCAGTTAATACCCTAATTGGCTAATATTAAAGTTTCAAAAGCTAATAATCTGCCCAAATGACTTAGATATCATATAGGTAGGTTATCAATCCTAAAACACTTAACATTTTGGCCTCTACATGTTGCCCACATCCAATTTTAATTATTCACACATGCTCACCAATGTTTTTATCTTGGGTGAATTTTTGCACCCTAGAATAACAAAAAATCAATTCCAATGTCATTCACTCAAAGGATCCCTTGCGGAAAAAAGGTGCCAAAGTTTCTAGATTTCAATGATTTTTCCTTTTTGAAATTGTCATATTTAAGCAACAATTTTCATTAAGTCACAAAAATATAACAGGATTCTTAAAATTTCCTACTTTCTTTTCTGACCTATAGCCAAAGTTAGCTAATTCCTTTGTAGTTGATAGCCAATGTGGGTTCATCATAATATTGAAAAAAGAGCCCTAATCCTCCCCACAAACATCAAATGGAGTGTTTGTCATATGTAGTTGTGTGCATCTATCATCCAAATTTTACATACACCTCTATCGATGTTTTAAAATAAGTTTCACGTTGTATGTACAATTTTGACATGTAGTTAACAAATGTTAGTTAACATAAGGCTAAAAGGTAAATGTAAAACCATTTATTGTAGTGGTACACAATTTATGTATAGGCAACATTGGTTGTCATATATTTCATGTGCACTTTTGATTCACAAAATGTTTTTGGGAAGGCGCAAATGGCTTTAGGTTTAGGTCATTAGTGGTATAGATGTATTAATCATGGGTAGCCATTTACTTGATGGGGGTGAAGGTTCTTGAGTATCATCATGACTTATTGGACTTTAGATGATTATTTTATTAAACATAGAATTATTTTACAATGCAAAAATTCAACGTGTAAATGTCAAAAACACATTCATTTTTTTATTACATGAAGGCTTTAGCTTTTAAGGGTAAACCAAAAACAAAACAAAACATAATATGTTAGACAAAACTTGCAATCACCACATTCCTAAACATGTAGATGGTTCCTAAAGTTTACGACATAAGGAAAAGCATGTATATCATAACATATATTGACAAAATCTTGCCAAACTTAATTAAAGAACAAACACCTATCCAAGAAGGGAAAGGAAAGTTTTTAAAAAAACAGAAAGGTAGAGAGAAACTAGAAGAACAACATCTTATCAATACATAACACCCAAAAGCACAAGTGCATCAATAGAAGTTGAAAAGTAATAATAACTTGCGAAAGGGGGGTTCAAAATAATAACCTAGGACTTAAAATTTTCGTTGGTCACGTAAAGCATATCCAACAAGGAGTAGGGTGAGAAAATTGAAAAAGCATCCAACCTAAAAGAAGTCTCCCTAGCAACAACAATTCACCTCAATATGGTAATGGCTTGAACTTTTTGCAGAGTCATTGATACCTTTTGCTTATAAAATAAGTGCAAAATAGATTTAAAATGATTAATAGAGCCATTGGCCAACCATACCATGATAGCACATTGATGAAATAATTTTCAACTTACTAGCATAAGCACTCAAATATTTTTATTGCAAAAAACAAAATCCATAAAAATAAGAGAAATAAACAAATGTTAATTTTTTCCCAAACCAAAACAAACATGATTAACATGGGTGATAACATTCGTGGATGTCTTTCACGAAATAGCATGCCATGCGCTTTCATCATGAACTACAACAATTATTTGCCAATACTTCCTCTTAAGTTATTGTAGATGACTATAAAATATGTTCACAAATTAATGCAAACACAATCCACTGAGGAAACATAATAATAAAAAGGAGCTGCCAAGTGGTTCAAGGGGTATATTAACATGTTTTTTGGGCAAATCTTCATCACTTGGCAACAAATGAAAAATCCAATGTGACCCATACAAAAATGTGACAAAGTTGCCAAACAATTTTTTTCTGAAATCACCACACCATACCTTGGTAAGTTTGACACCAATTATAATACTTTTAGAAATGTTGAAATTTTCAATTTTCGATTTTTTCAAAGAATAAAATTTTGTAAAAAAAACTATTGAATCTTCAAGAATGTTTTGTTTGTCAAAATAAAATTTTCATATTAGTCAATTATTGAACATACTTGTGTGGAAGTTGCCAATGTAGTAGTATATTTAGAGAATAAGTTCCAATAGGTTGCGAAAATATAACATGGTTTTTAAAATTACTTTCTTTTTTGACATGTAACCAAATTTGGGTAATTCGTCTTTTGGATCATGTGTCAAAGCATAGTTGGGGTACCCAAAAGGATTGTTTCATTTTATATTCACTAGACCCCCTCATTTAAACATGTTGAAATTTAATGATGCATTCATAATGAAAGTTTGATTTTATTCATAGATAAATAAAAATACATTACAAAGGTATTATTCTATGCATAGAATGTTAAATTTGAACAAGTTTAATTATTCCTACCAAGTCCTTGAAAAATATTTAAGATTTTGTTTCATGAAAACAAAAAGTTTAAAAACTCATAAGGAGTGTCTAAACAAATTATTTTGGCCCAAGATTTTTACCACAAACACCTTACATGTTAATGTGTATAAAATGTATGAATGTGATAAGAACCAAATGCCCTATTGTAATGTAAAAAGTTTCAAAATGTCAAATTTTTAGAATTTTTGGGCCATTAATAGAACATGGCCCATATTGGATAAAATTTACTATTTTCACTTTCATAAGTGAAAACAATAGATATTTTTAGAGGCATATACAAAATTTGGAACAAAATTAATTCATTTGATAGTAAAAAAAAACATGAAATATAAGACATGCCATGGGAAAAGTGAAGAAAAAAGTGAATTTGGGAGTCTTTGGAGTGAGTCCTTAGGGTTCAAATGTAGTACCCCAATCATGCTTTGACCTTCATATTTTTCTAAAAAAAACCTTGGGTTATGTAAAACATGATGCATTTTTTTGGCATTCATGGACTTCTTTATGGCATTTTTGTAATTGATGAACATTTCCATGTCAAGTAATGGACCAAAAACATCAATGTCGTCCAATTTTAGGGTTTTTGAAAAATCTCCAATTGTGGTTGTTAACCTTTAAATTTGATTGGGGACACAATGTGATTGATATTAATTAGTTCATGGTAATCTCACATGTTTTATTTTATTTTGAAGGAACCATATTGATTAGTTAGTTGCCAATATATTTGGAACATTGGGTACTCCCCAATAGAAGCACCTCTTTAGATCCCCAATTGCAAAATATAAATAATTTTGTTCCCTATGGCCCACCTTTTCAATTTGTATACATGAAAGATGAACTTTGGGCAAACCATCCAAGATAAAATTAAAATGTTATTGGGAACATATTGGGGAATAATTGGGAACTTGGGGAACCACATGACAACACATTGGAAACAAGGGGGAACTAGTGTTGGGGAGTTCTTTCATTTTTTTATGATAATTATTTATTTTAGTTATTTTCAACATTTGAAAAAATCAACCATATATATATATATGATAATTGATCAAAATATCATTTAAAAAAAATACTTAATCAAGCTAGTTCTCAAATAGGGCAATTTTCACAATTGCAATAATAGTCGATTTTCATATTCGATTTTCACAATTCAAATCTCAATTTTAAATTCATTTTAAAAAATTCTTAGTAAAAAAAAATTGAAAAGTAAAAACAAACATGTGTAAAGAATGATGAAAATGCTACACATTTTTTGTGTATAATAAACTATATTTCCAAAATCCCATCCTCTTAAAATGTTTTTTAAAGTTTTTCTAACTTAGCTTCAATTAGTTCCACTAAAGTAAAAAAGGGTGTACAACAAATTCTAAGGTCATTGAGTCACATTTTTTTCACAATAAATAATTTATTTACATTATCTAATTATAAACATCTTTTAAAATTAGTAAATATTCCCACCAAAGAAAAAATCCTTTCAATTTCAATTTTTGAACTAATAATGCATATAATCTAATATGCAAGGACTCACATAGATTCATGCTTCTACCATAATTGAAAAGGACATCTAATATTTTTCACATCCACCTAAAACTTTCTAAAAAATCAAAAGTTGCCTACTAACAAGCTTCTTTGCAAGTCCATTTGTGCTTGTTGTCTTTTAAAAAATATCCAAACTACAATTTTCATTAACACCTTATTCAACAATGACATTTTCAAACAAGGGGTGCAAGTTATGATGGCATTTTAACAACATGGGATACAAAGGTTTTCTATCATATTCTTCAATAATGGCCTTCCCTTACTTAAGGCCAATAAATGAGGACATTAAACATAGGTTCTTGAACCTAGAATCTAACATCAAAAACAAGATGTCATAAGCTTTTCTTTATTCATTTTTTTCAAACCTATTTTCTAATGTTAAAGGCCAAACAACCTAATTCAAGAACAATAATGAACTTCTCTTCCATAAAATTATCAATAGAAATTAAAATTCATGGTTCTTATTTTAATTTCAAACAAATGGAAATGACAAAATTTAAAGTATCACTTAATAATTAATGACCTTTGGATTGGTTAAGAACACAAGTAGACACAATAGGGGAGAAGACACCAACAATGATTTGAAATATGTGCCATGTCAAAGGAGGAAACATTTGTGTGATCATCCTAACAACAATGTGATTTATAATAAAAATTAATTATTTTCATAATTCCTCTTAAAAAGGGATAATTTTGTTGGCAAATTTGCAAAAGAGAAAATAATTTGTTAGAACTAACTACTAATTGAAACTAATTACAAAAATTACAACATATATATTTTTCATTTTAACAATACATTATATTAAAAAGTTATTTTGTCTTCACTAGAATGTTCAACTTCCTTTGGGCAAACCAAATTCAACACATGTCTTCTTCCACTTTGTTCTCATTTCCCAAATATTTAGGGCCATGTTTTACACTTTTGCATATTTCTTTGCATAGTCTTAATATAAACATATGTTAAGTCTTTATAAATGTTTTCGTCAATTGTAACATATTGATATGCCTTGGAAAATGCATGCCCAAAACAAGTGCCTCAATAATTTTCCGCCAAATCTAAAATGTCACCTCTTACAATTGCTTTTCATATAACATTCATTGTGTTTAAGTTAAATCTTTCATCTTTCAAATAAACTATACTATTTTTTCTCAAGTTATTCTTTTTTACTAATTCAACCAATTTTTTGGCCAAAGACTTCCTAGAAGTATCTATAAACTCAAAAAAAACCAAGTGTAACATCTTTTGGTGACCATTTAGTTCCCAAAAAATTAATCACAAGGTCAAATATGACATGAACATATTTTGACATCCAAATGTCAAAACTTCTTGTTGTAAAATTGCATTTTGCCAAAGTTGGCAAAACATACAATAGTTTAATTTTTTCCACCCACTTAGGGAACATCTTTTATGAAAATTGATTTATGGAGGAAAGACAAATCTTGGACACAAATGCAAACATAAATCTTTCATTCACATGTTTTCCACAAATTGCATGGGTAGATGATTTTTAATAATCAACAAGCACATATTTTCAAGAATGTTTTTCTATTACATATGATAATTTTGGAAGGAATTTTTGGTAGCAAAAAAATTGACAATTACACTACTAGATAGATTTGATTTTTTTTTCTTGCAAATTGCCTCTCCACTTCTCTTATCAAAGGATTGTTCACTTCCTTTTCTAACCTTTTTGTAATAATAGAATGGTCTACATTCACATTTTTTTCAATGTTGTTATTCCATTTGTTGTATTGGATAAGATTAGACGTTTGTTTACTTGAGTTCTAGGATTACAAACTAGGATTAGACAATTTTAACAAAAATACTTCTCATCATTTGAGGGCATTTCAAATCAACACCTTGGCTATCATTCACATTAAAAAAAACCCAACATAAAGAATTTCTACTATGTGATTTTTAATTGTTCTTTGAAGATGTTATTTTATTTTATTTTCATTTTTAAAAAAACTTTTTGAATTTCAACTACTTTTTGTTTGAGGATTGGGGTTTATTTCACAATCTTGCAAACATTCTTCCTCCATTGTATCATTCTCAAGCACTTCACATGCATTTTCACTTTTCATATTTTCATTTTCAAAGTAATAGGCCATTTTCAGTTTTCACAAGAAAATGCAATGCTAAGATGGAAAAGAAAAATTAAACAAATGTATGGTAGATCAAAACACTAAAACCTACCCTATAACTAAAAATCCAAGCATTTAAAAAATTATTTATAAATTATTAAAATTTATCCTCAATTTATTTGTAAACATATGTAAATAGAAGATGAATATGTTTTTGTTAATGTTGGACTTCTTTGAAAATTCCTGGAAAAAAAAAATGAAGTTTTAAAATTAAATAACAAAAAATCAGATCCTCTTGAAAATAACAAGAAATTATATATATGATATGAAAAATAAAATTTAGAAAAACAAAAAAATGAAAGTACTCACATTTTTTTTCTTTGTTTTCAATCACAAAAGAGCTCCACCACTTGCTCAAGGCAATGGGTGAAGGTAATACCTCACTATGGCACATGCAACATAATAGTAACAACACCAACAACACGATGGAATATCAACAACATGAACAACATAAAGGGGAATGGCAATGGTGGGGCCCTCACAATGAGAATTAAACAACAATGTGACAAACCACCAATGCACCAACTACAAGGCAATGGTCATGGTCATGGGGGTAATATTTCATCATAACACATCAACACAATGGGAGTAACAACTAGCAACACAAAAAACCAAGTGAAAGAACAACAATTGCAATAGGTGAGTACCTAGTAGCGTGATGTGATAACATTAGAACTAGCAACACAATGAACCAACATGAGCATGAACAATGCAATGGACCCACAACAACACTAACAACGCAATGAACCCACAACACCACTAACAACACCATGGAACACCAATAACACCAGTAATGCCATAGACCACTAGCACCATTAACAATGCGACAGACTAGCAACACCACTAGTAGCACCATAAACCAATAGTAGTAGTAACACTACCAACATTAACATTAACAATGTGACGAAAGACCAATAATGTGATGAACACCAATAACACCAACATCTTCAACAACATGACGAAACACCTATAGCACCAACAACACCATCAACATGATGGAACACCAACAATGCAACAAAGCACCAACAATGTTAATAACGTGACAAAACATCAGAAATGCAACAAAACACTAATAATGTGATGGAACAATGCACATAAATAGTGCAAAAAACAACACAAAGGAGTAAGAAGCAAAAATCTTAATCAATATTACAAAACGTTAAACCCAAAGAGGTTTTTATATGTTTGGACACCGCTTTACTAAGCTTCTCGACTCCCCCAATAAATTAATTAACCTAAAGTAATCTAAATTAAAACTTTGAAACTAATTTAAACCAACCTAATTTAACCTCAATTAATGTAAACTTGTTTAATTACTTGCCTGAGAATTGGATTTTGGAACTAACTTGGTTTTCAAAAAAAAAAATGTAACTGGTTTTCAACAACTTGGTTCTCACATGGGTGAAAACAATCAATGTTGTTTTCAAACCAATTATCACTTAATATGATACCAATCGAATCTCATTATGAGAACCAGTTTGAAATCTGATTTGAGAATCATGGGTCCTAATGAAAGTTACCCAACATTGGAAAAAACCTATCTACACTACCCCTCCCCCCCCAAAGAAAAAATGGACTTTGCATGAGTGTATACCAAACCTTTTCATTGGTTGCATGAAACTTTTATTTCCAAAATTGTTTGTCACCATTTATTACCTGGGTTAATGGTGAAAGTACAAACCCTGGGACATATCCTTTTAATTTGATATAATCATTTGAGCCTAGTTCTTCATATTCATAAAAAAATTATTTTTTTCCAAAACATCCACATTCTCCATCTAACACTAATTCCCTAGTACTTACCCCACACAAGATTATTTGACTTAACACTCATTAATAATCATTTTTTCCCAACATGTTTTATAATTTTTTTGGACATAAATTGGGAAAATTTTGGAAAATTTTGTTTTCCTAATGTAAATTCAAGTAAGTTGTCTTTCTATTTTTTGGATTTTTTTTCCCAATTTTTTGATATTGCAAAATTGGGGGGGGAAAAACAATATTCATCAATGCATTGTCCATTAAAAACTTCTTATGATTCAATTATGATGAATTGCGGCTAAGTTGCTAAGGTTCTATTTTGGTGACCTATTGTATAAACCCTATTTATACCTCACACCACTTAAGTAACCAACATGTTTAATGATAACTAGGTGGAATGTAAATGTTAAAATAATGTTAATTTATGTGCATCCAAAGTTGGTGTTAGGCATAACAAAGAAAATGACATGGAATTTGATGTGTGGAAATGATAAGGTAACAAAAAAAATGTTTACAATGTAATGAAAATTCACAAAAATAAAAATGGTAAAAGGTAAAAGCACACCACTATGGGACCTAGGCCAAAATTGTTGTCACATTGTATTGTTTTTTAAAGGTCCCATGTTTGAACTTCAATTATGTCATTATTATGAAGGATTTTCACAATTTTTTTACATATTATGTTAAGTCAAAACCCAAATAAGTCAAATCTCAAAATAATTACACTTTTTAATTTAATATGATGTGATGTTATAGTGTATTTGTGCCAAAAAATACGTCACAATGTATTAAAAAATGAAAAAAATATTTAAAAAATGATTGAAATGATTTTTAGTTTGTATGAAATTTGTAATATCTATTAAACATTATGATTCCATATGATTGGAATAATTTTGTGAGTCATGTGAAAAGTTTGATAATTATCATATCAGAAATGGGTGTTTTTGGGGGTGATGACCATAAGTATGTGGTAAATTAACATTTTGATAAATTGTTATTTTCAAATGGAAGATGACAAGATATGTGAGGTCAGTTGTTTTTTAAATTTTCATTTCAAACAATTTTTGGTTGACTAATTCAAACTCAAACCTAGTGCAATCCAAAAATAGAAACATGTATAATTATATTACATATACCATAAATATACCCATTATTCCTTGAATTTAATATTTTAAAATTTTAATATATATTTCAAATATTACTAAATATTATTAACTTTGTGAAAATCAAAATATTAAGCCCAAACACCAAAAGTGAAACCCAAAATTAATTGCAACATGTTTTGTAAAAATGTACATTACATACATGTCATGAAAATGTCCAAAGTGGCCCCCTCATAGTGTGCTTTCACCCTAAATATGGAGCCCCAAATATGACAAGATAGATTAATGGTAATTCAATATTTGCAAAAATTGCCATCCAAGAAACAATGTTCATTATCACATTTTACAAGTTTGTGCACACACTCTACATTGTCACATTCTGTATTATGCATCATTCGTATTGTGCATTACCACATTGTGTGTTGTGGAATTGTGCATTGTGGAATTGTGCATTGTTGGATTGTTTTTTGACGCATTTCATTCTATTTCAAAAAAACATAATTTTTCATTGTAACAAAGTTAAACTCTAAACTATTTGCATAAAAAAAAAAAGATTGCCATGGTAAAATAAAAAGTGTTGAAGGTGTGATGGATGAAGACAAAGGGTGCTACACTATAAAAAAGTCAATTCACATGTAGTTAATACAATAAGGAGGTTTGAACAAATGTTAAAAAATAAAAATGATAAGTAGATCGTTAGAAACCCTAATGGTAACTTTTCATTGGGGTACAATAACTTACCATTATGTGTGGACAATTGTGGAAGTAATTATCTAGTGTTAATAATAAGTTAATAATTTGATTTTAGTAATAAGTTAGTAACTTGTTATTACTCATGTCAAAAGCTAACAATTCTATTAACTTAATTTGAAATGTGAATGTACCATAAGTGGTTAAGGCATGATTTACACACAATATTAAGCTCCCATTGGCAAAAAATAGGCTATAGTCAAAATAATTGTTAGAATTTTTGTAAAAAAAGATTTGGTGTGTAATAATCATGAAAAATAACCAAGCAAGAAACTTTGTGCATTCACACATGAAGGCAATGATATGTACTATGGCTTTTATCGATGTTTTAACAAAAATGACCATTCACACAAGAGTCATCATTTTTTTCATTTTCTCCTTTTTTTTTTAAGGTAAGTGGGAAAGATAGTGAAACCAAGCCCCACATCATGTTCACATTATGTAACATTGACTTATTTGGTGCTTTTTGTTTTGCTTTAATTACCTAAAAGTCTAAAATCTAGGTTTAAACATTAATGCACCATCTTAGTTTAGACCATAAACCTTTTGTTCTCCTTGTGCATAAACTTTTTTTTCATGCTTCACAACATGTGTTCCAAATTTTGTAGGTGTTGCAAGTTCCTCAAGTTTTGTAGGACAACAATGAGCTTTAAGTTTTGCAACCTCACTTATCCATCAACTTTTGTAAATAAATTTTGCAATCTACAATTAAATTAAAGTTAAATAAATTAAAGAAAACGAATGTAGTGCAAGTTTCTTAAAGTTCATCCACTATCTAAATGCTTGGTTATTTCATTTCATTAGTTTCAAAAGTGTCAATATGGCCATGCAAACAGAAATAAATAAATAAATGCAATGTTGTGGAAGGAATGCATGAAATCGATTCAATAGAAGACAAAGAAGAAAACATATAAAAACATCACCATTACAACAAGTTATCAAAAAGCAAAAGCATGTAAGCTATCAAAGAATGATCATGAAGAGACATCCAAACTATTTTTTAATATTTAAAATGACTAAAAATGATAGTGAATGAGGAAAATGAAAAAAAGGCACACTAACTTGAAAAGCGAAAAAATGAAGAGGCACAAGAATAGGGTGTTCACAAAGGTGTTGTTCAGGATGATAATGCCTAACTTTTTGTTGATCATCATGAATAACATTATGCCTAATTTATCAATAATTAACCTACCTATTAATAAAACCACTAACTAGATATGAAGAGGATAATACCCAATAGTCATGATATCTAGGTCTATGATAGGGTATAGGTAGGGGAAGCTCATTTAATAGGTACCTAGGCTATATTTGGATTGAAATTTCATGAATAATATTTCATGGAATTTGGATGACTTTTAAAACAAAAAGCAAAATTATGAATGAATTACACTTTAAGATGAAATCAAATTATAGATGACATTTCTTGCATGAAATTTATTTCATCATAATATTTGAATTTTTTCAGGTATGGAGTTCCATTCCATTAGGATGGCTTCAATTTCACATCATTCATATAAATAGATGCAAAGAAAGCATGAATGTTGAACTCAAAACCTTTCAATTTGTTATCAATATGTTCAAAAAATAATTTAAAAGGTTAGTTGAATCTTGAAAGGAGGGCTCTTCTCAAGTTTCAAAGAGCCTTTGTGTCAAAAAATGAAAGAGAAGGTCAGAGATAGAAGGAAAAAGGGGGGAGTGGGGTGAGCTTAGGCAAGTTGTGATAAAAGAAAAATGTAGGGGTAGTTTGATTTTTTGGGTAGAAATTTGGGTAGACCATTAAAAAAATTCAAACATTCTACAGTCCATATGTGTCAAATTTTGTGGGCAACTTGAAACTCATTGTGGGCTATTCACAAGGTCAAGGTTTTGGCAATGTGGAGTTCATTTTGGGAATGCATACATAACAATATGGACTTGACAATTTGGCAAAAAGGGCTTGGCAAATTGTAAACTCAACTTGGAAAAATAATTGAATAGCAATGTGGACATAATGCCTAGGCAAAGTGGACATGAGACAAATAGGTAAACTGGAAGTGCCAAAATATGTGAGCAAACAATATTTATAATAATGAGTAGTGTTTTCTTTTCTAGCCAATTAGTGCAAAATTTCACCCTTCCTTGGGGAGCCACACACATCACAAAAGGAATCTCCAACTCCAATTCATCAATTATGCTTAGGTTGCAAAGTTGCATCCAATTGTCGAGGAAATTTAGCTAGATTTTCAATGCTTAAGGCAATTTTTTCTTTTATTTTCTTATGTTTTGATAATTTTCTCAAAACTTGTCATCATTAAAAACTAAATCTTTTGAGGGACTGTCATCACTCATGTTAAATGTTATGTCGAACGACCACCACTGTGCTACATCACATAAACGACAAAAAAACGTTACTAGAGGTTGCATATTAAAGTTATCTAAACCTTCAATTTCACTAATGATAATAAAAATGTGAAATGAAATTGTGCGAAAAGAAAATAATAGAGAAAGAAACTCAAATTTTCTCTTCAACTAAACATGATTTGAATTATTTTTTTCGGTCTTTTGCATTTTTGCCTATGTCCACATGTCTATATAAGGGCCTAACTATGTCATGGAATATTCAAATAAATATTTAAGGATTTGCACAAAGCCAATTTAAAAGATTAATAGGGATTTCCTAAGTTAAAGGATATTTAGAAACCATTTAAAGTTTAATCATAATGTCAGAAGGGGTTACATAATCTTATGTATGAGGTATTTAAGATAAGTGTTATCTAAAGTCTACATAAAAAACTACATCAAGCTTACCTAAAGAGCTCCCTAGGGACTACCTAGGGAGAACCTTGGGATCTACCTAGGTTTTGGGATGTCTTAGGGTTACTTAAGGGGTTAAGTAATGGATTATCTAAGGAAACACCTAAGGACCTATCTAGGTTATGAAATATCTAAAAGTTACTTAAAGAACTACAAAAGGTTTACTTAAAAGGTTACTTAAAGATTATTTAAGGAAACATCTAAGGGCCTACCTAGGTTTTGTGGGATATTTAAAAGCTATTTTGGGGGTTATATAAAGTCTACTTATGAATTAACTAGGGAGTTCTTAGGTTAAGGAATACTTATGGATTATTCAAGAAAGTATTTATGGCTTATTCATAAGGCAATGGGGGTTACATAGGGCTTACACAAAAGGTTACCTAGGCAAACACCTAGGGGTTTACTTAGGTTATGGAAAACCTAAGGGCTATTTACAAGGTTACATAAAACCTACCTATGAGGCTAACTAGGGATTAATTAAGTTATGTATGATTCCTAATCACTCTCTAGTCCTTAAATGATCTTTACATATCCCTTAACTTAGGTAGATCCCTAAGTAATCCTTATGTAGCATCCTAAATAATCTTTACATAATTTTTATGTAAGCTCTTGATAATTTTTATTTTAGATAGCCCATAACCTAATTAGGTCCCTATGTGGTCTTTAGTCAATACCTAACTAACTTCTAAAGTTACTTAATTAGTTCTTTAAATAACCCTTAGATATCCTTTGAACCAGGAAATTTTTTATAAGCCTTTCAAATAATCCTTATGTAGTTTCTTAAGGAACTCCTAAGTATCCCCTAACATAGATAGTCCTTAAGAAGGCCCTATGTAATCCCATGTAAGCTTTTCATCACCAACATATCCTATGTAGGTAGGTTATAAGTAGATAAATAGCCCGTAGTTGGGTAAAGAAATAAGTTAGCCATATTTTAATGAACTTCCTATCTAGATGATAGTTTTTTTATTTAGATGACCATAACTTAGGTAGACCAAAATTTAGTTATAAAGAACTTAGTGGTCACTTTTGGGAGTTCATTTTTAATGTTGAGGAGTCATTGTCATTTTGGTGTGAATAGTTCAAAATAGAGCATGAATGAGTGAGGTGAGAACCAAAGTCAGTTACAAAGTAAAGATTAGTTTAACTTTATTGTGTAATTACCAAAATTGTACATCTATTGTATTAGAGAAATAGTTTCAAGACATGTTTCTTCAATAATCAATTCATTTTCAAAATGAATATTTCAAAAGTTTCTCTAGTTTCTTTCACAAAATTAAGTTTAAAAAAAAAAATGTTTTATGAAAATTTCAACATTTTTACAAAAAATATAATTAGTGTCTAAGCTGCCAAAGTACTAAAGTATTTCAAAATGATCATTTTGACAAAAATATGCAACCTAATTGTGTTTGAAACCTTGGATAAAGATTGTAACTAAGGTTCCAATCTCGGCAAGAGGCTAGTTCCAAGTTTCAATTGTAGTTACCATTTTCCATATTCTAAAACCTTGGGTCTAGTTTCAAATTTCAATTATAGTCACCATTCTCCATATTACAAAACTTTGGGGCCAAGAAGTTAGTTCCAATATCCAATATAGTGACCATTTTTCATATTGTAAAACCTTTTTTCTTTTCTTTTTTCCGCATGCCTTCAAATGTTTTCTCCATCACATTGTGCACTAGGTTGGGTCTTTTTCATCCTTTAATCTTTCGGGTGTTACATTGCATTTGTAACTAGCCTTTGGATCCTATGGGAATCAATTTTTTCGATGCGCAAATGGTGGAAAGAGGATAACCTCGAATGAAAAAAGCGAGATACTTTTACAATCACTATGAGAGATGTTGGATTTCATGGTTCGAAAAGCAAACCTATGTCCTATCACCCCTTACTTTATAATCTTCATGTCGTTGAATTGACATTGTGTTATTAGTCGATAGTGTCTGCACGTTAGTAAACATTGTCATTGTTGACTTCACTCAAGTTGATTTGGTGTTGTGGGCTACTATTTTTTGTGGGGTTGTGATGACAATTGCGACTCAAGCGAAGGATGATTTTTATGACGATTGATATTCGACAAACATTTTTTCCCTTCTGGTTGTAAAGGTTTTCAGATATCTACACTAGCAAGTGGATAGGTTTCTTCATTGATGTGCCAACATGGCATGGAAAGCAAAGGGCACTAAAGACCTACCTCTCTCAGTTTTGTGTGCATTTTATAGCTAGAGGGTGTTAGTGGTGTTAAAACGTATGCAAATGATTTTTATTTCGAAATGTGTTGCAGCAGGTGAGGGTTTTTCTAGGCTAGGCAACCTTTCAAGTGGTCCTCTCCTTTTCTTATTTGATATGCTTCTCGCAACACGAGAGTGTTCAAGAACTTGATGTTTTCCTTGTGGTTTGCCCTCTTAGGTGGTTTTTTGTCTTCTTGGACATGGGTCCTCCCATTTTGTTCCTTGTATTTCCCCCTTTTTTTGGGTGCTTGGTTTATTTACGATTGGCAGGGTTTCTATCTAGGTGCCTATAGGCCAGGGTGAAACAACGCATACAACAATGGTATGAATGAAGGTGCTCGTTCACCCAAGGCATGCCTTGTATGGGTCCGACTTGGAACTGGCCAACACATGGATGAATGAATACCTATGATAATTTGGTATCGTTTAAAGTCACGTCCAGTGTTGAACGGGTATCAACTTTTGAACATACCAGACTGCTCCTAGTATGGGGGGTTTTTGTTTTTCCTGTATTTGGTATTGTTGGTATTGTATATACTTTTGAAAAACTTTCATATACACCAGTCTGGTATATAGCAAGTATAAACCTGGTATTGATATAAGGCAAGTATACACATGAAACCCATTCTATTCTAGAGGGTCTCCACCGATGGTCAGTATGTGAGGTTCATCACTCGAATCCATTGAATCACTGCTGGGACCCTGAAAAACCCTGTCAGAGAGACCAGAAGGATCCCTGTTTCTGATTGGGTAGATGGTTTGATTGGTCCAAGTGGCTTGTTATTAGTTAGTTAGTAGTCTCTCACCTATTTGCAATCCCAATTTCAGTTTTATGGGTGGGGGGTTGGAAAAAAGGTGGTAGTAACTAAAACTTGGATGCAGGGTTCGATACTGGGCGTTGGTGGAGATGCTCTAATCATCATCATCATCAGGTTCCATACCAGACAGGTACTAACTAGTATACGGCTTTGTATTATTGCCTCAGGTCATATCTGACGGGTATGTTCTTCAATACAGGTACTCATGCCCAGTACTATATACTCAGGTTACACCATATATGAACCAGTACACCACTGGTCAGGTTCCAATTAGGGTTTTTTTGTAGTGTTTTAGTGAGGAATATGTCTCTGAGGTGGACAGGGTTGGCGTGTGACTGGTGTCCCCCATTGGAAATTGGGCTGAGTGACTCTGACTTTGTGCCAATCTTTCCTTTTTCACCTTTTTATTATTATTATTATTATTGGGGTACTACACTTCATTGTGGGCTGATGTAATTATTAAAAGGTTGCAAATCCCTAGGTAGGGTTTAAGACAACAAAGAATTCATTTTCATAAACAAGTTTACCTAGACAAAATGACCCCAAAAAATGACAAAAAAACAAAGAACCCATAATAAAAAAAAGCATTGGGATACCTACTTCTTTAAGAATTTGATCCCATTAAAATAGTTAAAGAAGTAGTATACCTACCTATCCATAGGGTGCACTTTGATGGCCCCCCCCCAAATGTCATCCCCACCCCCCCCTCTCCCCCCCCCCCTCACACT
>Ga0116231_10008315_pt1 | contig 18277 bp, 14 predicted proteins | sample S1TSphgellanicum_2_FD_89695 | JGI IMG/M metagenome (GOLD analysis project Ga0116231, IMG submission 89695) | Host-associated microbial communities from peat moss isolated from Minnesota, USA - S1T2_Fd - Sphagnum magellanicum MG | ecosystem: Host-associated > Plants > Peat moss > Unclassified...
GGGTTGGCCATTATTCTCAAGAGGACTTAGCAAAATTTGGCTAGAGGTCATAGGGGCAAGTAGAAAATTTTAGGATTCCTCCTTGTTGGAAGCTCTTCTCTAAATATGGTGACCTTGGATTTTATTTTTCAAAAAGCACTTGGAGAGAATTTGTAGTGTATTTGGAGGGCACTTTATGTCCATGGATTTTCCCCCCTAGAAATTGGGACGGATATTTTGCCTACTCCTCAAAGCTGGGAGAGAAATTATGCCTACTTATAGATGTAGGATCCCTCCCACTATTGAGGAGATGTACATAGGTTTGGTTGACTATAAATTTGCTCGCATGCTTTATGAATGGTAAAGCCCATGAATGGGGACATTCCCAAAATGAGGGGCCAAACTGGGCAGGTTAAACTTTGTTGGTCACCTTGGATTTTTGTTCCTCATAACGTGGCAAGTTGGGCCCATTTTTAACCCTTTGCACCTTCCTTTGTTTTCTCGCCAGCTAGCTAAACTTAGCCCCCTCCCCCCACCCCTGAAAAAAAACACTGCCTAGTATGACATGTCGCATGGTTGTTATGAGCCACCATGATCAACAGCGTCACAATAATATTTCTGATTCGAAAGTCTCATGTATATGTTATTCCTTTTTACAGGAGCACACACCTTAGGTGTTGCTGAGTGCCAGTTCTTCCTAGATCGTCTGTACAACTTCTTGGGCACGGGGCTGCCTGATCCCGACTTGGACCCGACGTACGGCAATCACCTCCGCAACATTTGTCCCGGCACAACTAACTCCTCAGACCTCTGCTTACAAACGTGGCGCTGGACTTCAGGTCCCAGTTTACATGGGAGCTGAGCTACTTCAGGAACGTGAAACAGAAGAGAGGATTGCTCCGCATCGACAACGAAATTGGAACTGATCCCACGTCTAGTCCCCATTTCCACCAAATCACCTCCTCAAATCTCCTTTTCAAGGTAGCTTTCATCAACTCCCTCAAGAAAATAAGCCAAATCGGAGTCATCACTGACCCTGCTCTTGGAAACATCTGAGATCAAGTTTGCGAGATCGCAATAGCTCCCGAAACCATTTTCACACCATTCCAGCTGGAGGAAGAAGTCTTGGAAGCTCATTCGGCATTTTAAAAGAGCTGTAAAATTTGCAAATATTATTAAATGCAATTTGCGCATAGTATGTACATTTTAAAGTCAAAGCGTTCCAAATTTTGCAAGCGGGTTTCAATCCGCCTCTGATTATCGATCGTTTTTGCACGCTCTAGGTCGCTGATCTCCTTTGATTGTATTAAACTCCGGATTCCGCTACTTGTGAATAAAAGGGAGAGTGGTGAAAAAAAAATCTTATATGAGTTTTGGGATCTGCTGAATCCTCATGATTTTCTAATTTGTCTTTAGTCTTTTTTTCTCTCTCCGGGAGGCGGGATGGGTAAGCCTTTCCAGCACCCTTTCTGGGTTTGACTTTTTGACTGTGGAAGTTATTCAAATAAAAAAGAAAACTCATTTCTCTTAGTGCCTGAATCTGTGCCGTGGTTAGTAGCGTGTTCTACACCTGGATAGTTCGGATTCCGAATCTGGTGTTCTGCTGTAGAACGCAAATTAATTAATCAATTAAAAGACATTATGTTCTTTTGCAGAATATAAAGAACATGTAGAACCAGGCAGGGGCCTGAAAACCTGTGCAAGAAGACAAGAAAAACAGGCGCTGGACAGAGCTTGATTTGGGGGGGGGGATATTTTGCATCTTGCGAGGGGGAAGTGTTTTCCGAGTATTTTAAGTGTTCCTTTGGCTGGGCCCTTCAATCTTTTCTGCCTCACCCATGTTGTACCCTATTATTACTAAAGCTACTCCAGCAGTGTTTTTTGTTGGAAGAAGTTTGTTGTTTTTTGTGAAAAAAGTGGGGAAAGTTTTTCATGTAAATTTGATTAAATTTTCTTTTTTGGAAAAAAAACTGCCTAATTGAAAACAAAAACCCTGTACTCAACCTGTTTTCTGCTTGGATCTCTGGTTTGTCTTTTTCTTCTCTCTGTAAACTGTGTGAAGCTGGAAAACTTTACAGTATTCCAAGATCAAAGAAGGGTGAGTGCAAGTCCCCAGGAAAAAATAAAAGGAAGAAAATGTGGAGAAGAAAGACAAAGTCAGCTACATACAGCATGCCAAATATCTGCAAGCTGTGGTATTTATTGCCTTCGGTGAACTACCCACACGGATCAGCGATTTTTCTTCAATTTTGTAATGTGCCAAAGATAGCGATCATCTCACATGAGATTTAGCAAGAGTCAATTTTTTTTGTTTTAATGGGGAAAAGATTTGAGGAAACTGTCAACACAGTAGAAAACTAACTGAAAATTTGCCCTAAAACAGTAGAAATCTGGTGGAAATCCATTATCACTCCTAGTACAGTAATAAAGGACATCGTCCAGCAATTTGGACTTAACTGGCATCCAAGAAATTTTTTGCTTTACCAACTTTCTTGCAATGGACTTGGTGGTGTTGTGTGGTAGCCGTCGCTTCAAGATTTAGATTTTCATAAACATGAAGCTTATGGTATACTAATGCCCTGGTGTTAATTCTACCATACCTACAACTGATGTTTGGCACTTCTTTGTCCAATATTTGTTTATTTTTAAAATGAAGTTCGATGGTATCAATTTTTTTTAAAAAAATTTCAACAGTTGAGTATTAATTAAACCTAAACCCTAAACTTTCCTAAACCCTGAACACATCTTGTGTTGTGCATTTGGAATAGTGACCCAATTGCTTTCAATTTCAGCAAATATCAATTTTTTTTTTTTCAACTAGACCTTTTGCAAATTATTTTGTGCAAAACATCAGCAGTGGGTAGGGTACCTACCAACAGAATGGTATGACAAATGTATTAAAGGAGAAAGTCAGGCCACTTGGGTGCACACATATGATCCCTGACTTCCTATTCCTAACTACGTGAGTCTGCAATTCTGACCTAGGCTGATGACAGGGGAATCAAATATGTAGACGATAAGATATATTAAACCTCATACATAAAGTCTAGAAAGGACAAGAAAGCAAACCTCAAATGACATACAACCTCCTCCTCGTCCCTTAATGACATAAGGCAATGCGTGGGCCTTGTACTGAGTCACTTTGTGACGTGTAAGGTGACATATCTTCATGGTTAAAAACAAGCCACGCATCCCATATGACTCGACCATCTTTGAGAGTGTCAATCTAGGTACCAAATGTCAGAATAGAGAGTGTTCAATAAAGTTCGCACACAATGATGATGTGGATGGGTGGGTATCGTAGGTCAATAGGTACTGGATAACGCACGTGGTGGCGGCTGCGGAGGAAATGGTACAGTAGCCAGCATGCTCTATGGGACAGTATTGAGACGAAACGGTGTGTCCAGTCCACAGACCATCAATTGTGCGGACTCCAATACTGGGGCTCCGTGTACTGGTGGGCCGGTGGCTCCTGGACTCTGATCCACTCTGCAGTTTGGAGGGTGGACCTCCCATGCACGTTAGTATAGAATACAGAAACAGCCTGTCCCAAGGTCGCAAAAGTCAAGGTTGCCTATGAAAAAGGTTGGTGAATGTTAAATCGGCCAAAGGAAATGAATGCAGTCAGTACGAAAGTACTGCTGCGATTTTTTCCTCCAGTCTGCCCAATTGCCCTTTCCCTAATTTTTTCAAGTGACACCCAGGCATGTTTTGCACTCATAACCTCACATAACATGGCATGTTTTGCACTCCTAACCTCAGATAACATGTCAAAGTAATATGTTATATACCCCTCTATATCAGTGTTTTTTTTTTTCAGCGAAATTTTGCTTTTTTTTAACCTAAATTGTGAACTGACAAATCTCGTAAAGAGATTTTATTTTTTTCCTCCCCCATTTCACAAAAGGATCCCTTGAGGGCTTATGTAATATCGTGATGATGAAGACAAAAATAGGTCCCACATCACCCTCCCGCCCCCCTAAGAAAATGACAATTTGCACCACCCTCACCTAGGATCAACATGGATCATCGAATCCTAAGCTTGTAATCCATCAATTTCATAACTTTAATGTCAAGTCAAAATTTTGTTTTGCCATGCTTGGACTCTTGTAACTATTAACACTATGCAATGTGCATTCTGGATCCTGAAGCTTTCAATGAGAAGGACCATCAAGGCCCAACAGCTTGGAGTTGGCATTTCCATTTGTTTTCATTAGTGAAAGTAGTTCATCTTGAAACTTTAGCAATGAGCCATTGAGTAATGAGTTGTGACTGACAGTGCTACAACTGGTGGCACATTGGAGTTGTGTTTTGAAAGTCTTCGAGGCTAAAGCTTTAAACTCAACTCTCAACTTGCAAGTTGTAACCAAACCCTAGCACATTCAAGAAGTTTTTAAACCTTTAAAGCTCCAATTCACTTGTGCTTTTCATTTCACTTTTTATATCTCAATGTGTTTAAATGAATTTTTTTTCATTGTTGTTTTTATGTGTGTTTGTTAAGCTTTGGATTGTGACTGTGTGTGTGCAATGTGCATTGTGTACACACTACACTATGTATGTTGTGAGTGATAGCTATAGCATCCATCCAATGCAAGTGATTTCAATTTTGTTTCATCATGATTAGCACAAGTGATTTTTGGTTTTGTTTCATCATGGCCAACAACCCTATGAATTCAAGTTTTGTTTCATCATAACTAGTGCATGTATTTGGATTTTGATGTAGGTGATTTCGAATTTTGGGCTACTAACACAAGCATTCAGATTTGTGTAGTAAGCTACTTTTCATTGTGCCATCATCATGCCATCATCGTGCATTAATCATAATCATTATAGAAATTTGAGGTAGGGATTTTGGGCTTGACCAATGTTTGAATTAAGGTTTTCTTTTTAGTTCATTTGCTTGCTGGTTTTTTTCATAACATGGCTCTTTCGATGTTATCAAGCAATTTCAAATTTAAATATTTTTTGGTGCCCGAATCCCCATAGAAGGTTTCATACCCCCCATTTCCAACGTTGTTTCTTTTAATGTACCTAAATCAAACAACACTGGTAAACAAAAAACCTTTCCTTATGCCCTTGAATTACAATCTTCTTCACTTGAAATATTTGTTGTAGATTCAAATGCCTTGCTTGAAATTATTGTCATAGATGTTGATGATGAATGTGTTCCTCCTCCCAAAAAACCTAAATAAGTTGTTGATGTTAACCGCAAATTTCAAGAGATTTGGGTTGTGAAAATGCTATGGGTAGAACCCATTTTTAACGAAGTTGGGTTGGTTTCTACTGTGAAATGCCATGTTTGTACTAGAATTGAAAGGAAGGAAAAAAATTTGGTTATTAAAAAGGAGTCTATTGATAAACATGCAAGTAAAAGGAAGGGTTTTGATGGTAAATGGATCATGGATCCAAAATGTTTGCATGTTAAAAATGAGATTTTTTATTGTTCAACTTTTTATAACCATTATTCTCCAACAACTAAATAATGGTCAAACAGTGGAGGACAAGTGGAAATTTGTTCAATTTGCAACTATTTTCAACTTATTGAATAAAGATAAGCCAATGGTTAACTATGAGGATCTCCAGCCCTTGTATGAATTTCTAAAGTTTCGATCTAATCCAAAGAATCTAAAACACTTGTCTAATGGGGTTAGTTGGGAAATTACAAAATACATACAAAATGAAGTTCTAAAAGCTACTAATGTCGCAACCCTATTTTGAGGGAGTGTGAGGATGAAATTCACACTCCCAAATTTGGGACTTTGGAGTCCTCCGAGACTCTTGAAACTTCAAAGTTCAATTTCAAGGGTCAAAACACCTCGCATTGGGGTGTTCTTTATATCATTGAAAAGCTATCAAAGTGTAGTTGTCGAAAATGGCCTTTTATGGGCCATTTGGACATCTGTAGCACAAGTTATGGCAAAACGAAGGGCCGGAAGTCAAACTGGCAATTTGACTCCTGACCACTAAAAGTCAGGAATCGACCCGACCTTGATATGTGTAGGTGGAGTGCGATACACCGTTGGAAAGCTCTCAAGGAGAGCTACAAGTTTGCTTTAGACCTCGTCCCAATCTAAGGTTTAAACAAGGAGTTATGACCTTGCAAAGTCCCGGGAGTCCAAACGGAGACAATTTCAGGACTCCTCCTTGGGAGTCCCGAGACAAAAAGCCATTCGGATGTGGGTGCTATGAAGAGGCACAAAGTATACTACATGGGGGAAGGTGGTGGCTTCCCCCGAATCCGGGCCATGATGAGTCATGTGAGTCCAGAGTCACTCGTGGCTTGTCCTAATACCAAGGGTGCTCCAGAAAGTGAATTAACCAACTTGTTGGTTGGTTTGATGTAGGTTCGAATAAATAACTAAAGCTTGTCACTCTTCCTAGTCCCATCCTGGAGCTTTAGCATGCCCCGAGTTCCTCACAATTCCGCTGTTGAGTAACTTAAACCCAACGTGGGTCTAACTAGAAACTTAGGAGCGCGTCAATTGAACTTGTCCAAAATTCCAATTTTATTTTTCTTTTTTATGATGAGGTCATAACCATGGATAACACAAATTGGGCAAATTTGCATGGTTACATTGTGCAAGATTAATGTCGAATACCATTATTGGATTCATTCATGATTGGGGTACACAAAAGGAATGTCTTGCCCCAAAATCACTCTCAAAATAGTACTTTGAATGACCATTACATTTACCAAATAATTAATTTGGTAGATTTCTCTTTTTCATTAAATAAGCACACTTTTTTATATAAATGGTGGTGAGTTTTTGTGATTTGGATGATAAAACATGTCATTACATGTCTTGAAAGACGGCTCAAGAATTGTGTCCCACTACATAGTTTTATAAAAACAAATTCAACAAGACTAACAATATTTGTTCAATTGTTCCATATTTTAACCACAAATAGCATAAAGTATGTTCTATATGATGGCAAAAAAAATTTATATGATAAATCACCAAAATTTGTGGAATTCATGTTAGAATCTTAAATTTTTTCATAAAATGAATGTATTAATAAGGACAATCAAATTAATTTTGTTAATTAAAAATTTACATTCTAGAGGTTTGGAAGAATATAAAAAACATGGGTGGAAAAATAAGGGCACAATTTAATGTTTTTGATAGGGTTTTGACACTCCAAATGAAAGCATGTCATTCTAAAATGTCTATGTAATCCTACATTCCTTTTTGGTTTATACTTGAACATGACATTCAAAATTTGTTCAATTGATTTGAATCATTCATTATAACATTTATTGGTTGAAAGACTAAACATACATATCCCCTTTTCATTGTTTAACATCTCAGAACATTCATTTTGCTAAATCTCTAGTTTTAGACTTAGGACATAAAACAAATGGGTGTCATGGTTTCTATTGTGGTACCCCAACTATGAATGCACCCTATTGTTGAATGTGTAGTGAGTGTTTTTTGAATCTAGTGCTAATAACTTGACTTTACTAATCATGAATTCCTTGATTTGAATCTAGTGCTAATAGTTTGACTTTATTAATCATGAATTCCTTGATGACACAAAGAGATCTTAAACAAGAAAATTTAACCTCAAAGCTAGTGTGTTTTGGTGTTAATGGGCTTAGCACCTTCCAAGGCATTAGATCAAGAATGACAATCCAAATCTAACGTCAATATGCTCCATTTGTTGTTAATGTGCATTGTATGGCACATCAAACCACTCTTGTAATACAAACCCTCTCAAACCTACCTTTGGTTTCTCACATTGAAAATTTGTTACAATGTTTATATGGTTATTTCAATCATAGCCCCAAAAGGCATTTCAAATTTACCAAATTTGTAGAAATCATGGAAACTAAAAGCAACAAAATTATGCGAAGCATTAAAATAAAATGGATTTCTATGATCAATCCTATCAAGTGCATCTTGTCTAAATACTGCACTTTCTTCATGAAAATGACTTTAGATGCACCCATAATATTTTTTTCCAAATCTAATTTGTATGTGATTTCATAACAACAATGAAGATCTATGAAAGGGATGTGTATCGCATGTTCTATGACTATCAGTCCTCTTTTTAAGATAATGTGTTGAATAATTTCACTGCCTTGATCAAAGTGCTCATGAGAATATTAATCTCCATTGGATTACAAATTTAAACACCAAATTGATCATCTAGCTTTTGAATTTACTAAGCAACACATGTGGGCAACATCTTTAGATTAGATCAAGGCATTAATTTTTGTTACAAGGAAAATATATGGAGATGTTACATTTGTCAAACAACAATATCAAGAAGGTGCCACTCAATCTATTATTAAATTACAAAGTTGATTCCTTACTCAAGATTTTATGGATGCATTGGGTAATGTTTACCCACAATATTGGCTACAACTAGAATCTGAAAAAAGTTCAATGTTCATTTGGCAATCATCAAGGCAACCCTTTGTCAACCTAAAAAGGTAGGACCTAATGAGGTATGGGTTTTTGGCTTATTTTCAGTTGTTGTTAACCTTCAAAGGTCTTTATTTGTGCTTAGCATGCATGATAAACAATGTTAAGTTGGCAATGCAGAAATGTCATGACGTAAAATGTCATGATGTTTGGTGTCATAAGGGTGTAAATCCATAGTAAACTTTATTGAACAAAAAGATTAAAATCAGTCAAAGGTAGAAACTAATTAACCAAAAAGAGATGCATGCACATATATATACAATGCACAAGAGGAGGCTAAGATGAAATTCTCATGTATAATTAAATTGAATCGAAAAGAAGGAAAGAAAACGTAGTGTATATAAATGGTGGCTATGTAATAGCCACTATGAGCATCTAGAAATCTAGTCTGATTATGGAGGAAACTTTCTTTAACAAAGGAATTTTAGAAAAACTAACAAGAGAAGGGAAGAGCTTGGCCTTTTATGCAACCATCAACAAAGTTAAAACCCTAAACAAGCCATAACCCTATAACACCTAAAAGTGTATAGTAACCTAAGAATGTACATTAACCCTAAAGGCATGATTGGCATGCATGTAACCGGCCGTCATGTAGGAGGCCATGCATACGAGCATGACAATTGTCATGACGTGTAATGTCATGACGTTCAATGTCATAAAGGTGTAAATCCATAATAAACTTTATTAAAAAAAAAGACTAAAACTAGTCAAAGGTAGAAACTAATTAACCAAAAAGAGAGGCATGCACATATGTATATAATGCACAAGAGGAAGCTGAAATGAAATTCTCATGTATTCCCCCCTAGACTTGAGCTGGGAAAAACGTGGCATGGTTTAAATAAAAATCAAAGTGCTGCAAGAGAACATGATGAACAATACCAAATGTTGGTAGGAACTTGAGTGAGTTTTAGCTTGAGGCATAATAAATGGTATCCATCATTACAATTATCGCAAAACAACATCTAATCAACATCATCTGTCCTCTAACATACGTGACATGGATAGTCAAATGGAGGAATCCAAGTTGATGTGATGATGGTAGGATTCAAGTTCGGCAAGTAGTAGGGCACATAATTTTTGGAATGATTTTGAATTGTACGTCCGTTAGCTCTTTGCAACTCCAACACACCTAAAGGCCTAATCGCCTTAATCCTCAAAATAGTGTGACTGGAAAAAGTGTCTAGAGTATCATTAGGTTGCAACTAAAGATACACAAAGTCCCAACATCAAATTATTTCACCTTAGGTTTGTAACTGCCACCTCGTGTGTGTGCATACTATAAAGTGTCTCAATGTTGTGCAATGGACAAGTTTTCCATGGCCATGGGCATAACCTTCCTGAATAGAACAGCCCTCTTTGCAATGACGTTAGCCCAAGTGGCTGGGGAATCCAAGTCCACAACCTAGTCCATCTGACCAACAACGGAAAAGGGTGGAATGGGATGTCTCCCAAAAAATAGAAAGTAAAGAGCGAAATGAGACAAAGAAGCATGTTTGGACAACCTATAACCCATGGTGATGTAAGGTAAGGCCAGGTCCTAATCCTTTTTGTTCCCAATGAGGCAAATTTTTTGAAGTCCTTTCTTGCATGTTTAAACCATCCTTTCTACAAGGCCATCAACTTGGGGATGATCCTTTGAAGTCCGGCGATGGTCAATGAGAGCATGATCAAATAGGACTTGGAATTCTCCTCTAAATTCTAATCCTTGATTAGTAAAGCACTCAGCACAAGCCCCAAACCTACTTAGGACCTGTTGTAAGAAAGCCTGGCTGGTGCTATGTGATGATTTGTTTGATAGTGCAACAAGCTCAACCCACTTTGAAAAATGCTCAATCATAATCATGATGCAAACATTACCCCTGGAGGTCTATGGTAACTCTCCAGCTAAATCACACGACCAACGATAAAACATGCCCTAAATAAGGAGTGGAAAAAGCATGAACTTTTGAGAGGAGAAGTTCTCATTTTATCACATTGTTCACACCTAGCAATGATGTCTTGGACTTGAGCATACAGACCTCTTGAAAGAAGATAATTGCATTCTTTAATCCAAAAGGTATCACAAGCCATTCCCATAACTTGTTTCCATGGAATGTCTTTTTCTTATGACCTTTCGCAACAAGCACAATCTATTTGAAGCCTTGCCTTAGATCCACAATTGTGAAGATGTTTGAATCTTCAATGTTATCAAACAGTTCTTCAGGGATGGGCATGGGGTCCTATCCTAAGGTGTAACTAGGTTCAAAGGCCTATAATCCACGCACATCCTTTTTTCAATCCATAATCCAACTAAATATTTTTTTGCTAACATTATTATAGTGGCTACGAAATCAAAACTTGATGGTTGAATGAGACTAGCCTCATGGAGCTCTTTGCATCTTTCATCTACCAGTTCCCACTCATATTTGCTTAACCTATGCCTCCCCCAATAGATGGGTGTCTCATCTATAAAGTCTATAGAGAACTGCATGGTCTTACACCTACTTAAGTCTTTCAATCAGAATGAGAACACATTTTCATACTTAATTCGCAAGTTAATGACCTAGTTTCTTTCCTTCTTGGTGAGTGGTTCCCCATAACGAAAGGGTGGTTGGAAACGCATGGAATGGAGTTGAAAATTGTGTTTAAAGAACCTAGTGTACTGGGTTCTCCACTATCCAACTGTGTAGATTCGTAGAAAGTTGTAATTGTTTCTCTAAAAGCTGATGTACCCCTAGGTGTATCAGAACAACTTGAGTCAAATTACATGGTACCTCTTCCCCCCCAACACTAAAAGTGAAGTGTAGAATGTTTAAGATAGGCAAGTGTACTTGGTTGGGGTGTCATGTAGTTACATTGCCAAAACTGCAAGCTAATTGAATCAGTGCTAATGTTGTGTACATTTGAAAGAATACACAAGTTACAAACAACCATGTAAAAGAGTTCATGTCCATGCCTCTCCCTAGTAGAACATTACGCTTTAATCTAATCACCTTGGTGTGACTAGTGATGTCAGTTTGGAACCCCATAGCCCTTTCTCTTTCTTCTGGGTTTGGTTCATCCCAAATGGTTAAAGCATGATGATACACCAGGCCTGGTCCATCTCCTTGAAATGCATGTGCTCCTAGGAAGAAAACAAAGGTGGGCCAAGCACCTCTTGGTTTTCCTATTATGTTCACAAGAAACCAAGGAGGTTTCTCTTGCCTTGTAACTGGTTGTTAAGAATTCTGATCATCCAATATGTGAGAAACCTATAGGTTGGGGTCTGTGATGGTGTATCTCAGAACCAATTGTAGAACTGAAAATGGTGCAAGGTTGGTCCACCAATTGTGAAGCTGGTGCGCATAGGAACCGCATTGTGCCTCATTAAGTATGTATGGCTCTCCAAGGTAATGTTTGACTAGCGTGTAATCTTCCTGGACTTTCTCCCTTTAGTCAGGCTGAAAAGGGGTGTTCTCAATAACATAACCAAGCATAGGAAAAATGGATTGAGCCCAGGTGATCAATCATACCATGTCCATGAAGAGATCAAATCTTGTGTCATTCAAGCCTTCTCCTAATCCAACCACTGAAAATCCTTAACATTCCCAACCTAAAATGATGAAGTCCACAGGGCCAAATAATTCCATATGCTTCTTTTGAATTAGTTGTATGTTAAAAGGCAAGAAAGTGAAACTGGCCATCCATGCGGTGGTTGCAAACTATTGTGGAAATCTGGTTGTGAGTACCATCATTCTCGATGCCACCACTTGCCTTGCAATAGGATCAATGTCTACGTAAAAATACCTCCAAACCACCACCCCTCATTATAATAAGGCTTTGAAACTTATACCAATACCACCAAGGAACTCTAGTAATGTAATCCCCTCCTTAGGCGGTGTCGAGGTGATTAGCTGACAAAGTATATTGGCTTAATCGATTCACCATGGCTCTCCATGTTCTCAAAACTAGACAGAGCTTTGACAAAGGCCTTGTGGGCTGCTTTGAACCTCTGTAAAACCTCTAGTCCATGTTGAATGTCAATAGGAACCACCCTCAAGCTTTCGATAGCTTGGGTGTAAGCTATCTCCTCTTCATCTCCCTCTATCCACTTGTGGCTAGCTTGTTGGATGTAAGAAATAGTGTGTGCTTCCTTAAACATACAATGGTGAGCCATAAGACTATGGTTCTCATGTAAATGAAGGGTTATGTATCCTAGGTGGTGGCCATTAGTCTCACAATCCATTCGGTAGTACGCATGTTCAAACTAGTTGTTAATTCTGAAACCTGGTGGAAACAAAACTTCTTGCCCAATGAGCACATTGTAACTGGTGGCATTGGTGACTAAACATCTAACCTATAGGCAAAGCTCCTAACCTATACCTTCATTGAAGTTAAGTGTAATCAAATCCGAATTCTCCCCAAATACCTCCTCTATTGTCGCAACCTTAGCCTTGGGCTTATGACCAATGAAAGAGCTTGCAAAGGTGCGGTCCAAGAGTGAGCCCAAGATTCAAATTTCATGCTTCCAGGAGTGCAAGAAAGTGTGAGGGAATGAACCCCCACACTCCCAAATGAACTCCCACTTTGAAAGTTGGATCTTCAGAGGGCAATTTCAGGGCTCAAAACTCATTGGATTAAAAAGAATCTTATATCATTGGATATCTCTCAAAACAAAGATGTTTAAAATGGGCTCACATGACCCATTTGGACACTTAAAGCACAAGTTATGGCCAAAAGAACGGCCGGAAGTTAAATTGGTAATTTGACTCTCGACCACTAAAAGTTAGGAATCGCCCTAATCTCTTTACATGTAGGTGGCGTGTTACATACCATTGGAAAGCTCTCAATGAAAGCTACAACTTTGCTTGAGACCTCACCTCAATCAAAGATTTGCACACAAAGTTATGGCCCCCAAAATTGTAGGAGTCCTAACTTTGGGAATTTCGAGACTCCCACTTGGGAGTCCCATGACAAAATGACATTTGGGTGCTGATCCCATGGCCAAGCACAGAGTACACTATAAAAGGGAAAGTGGTGGCTTCCCCCAAGTCCAGGATGTGGTTAGTTTTGTGAGTTCGTGTTTGCATGTGGTTCGTTTGTGCACCAAAGGTGTTCCAACTACACATTAACTAACCTATTGTTTGGTTTTGTGCAAGTGTGTGTGGGTAAATGACTTGTTTATCAATCTTCCTAGTCCCATCCCAGAGCTCCAACACACCCCTCTATCCTCGAAATGCTACAAGTTAGGGAGCCCACCCCAACTCCTTCTCCTTTCGTTGTCTTCACGTTAGGACTCGCAATTGCGTCCATCAAGGAGCTTGGGGGTGTGTCATCTATGCTCCACTAGAGGCGCGAATTTGCCACATAGATTTCCATAATTTAGATTTCCATAATTTATAATCAAACATGCCCATTTTCTTGGCAAATTGAACTCCAAGAATCATTAGTTATGCACATGTTTCAAAAAGTACCACTTTGAGTGTATGTCCTCTTCCCACCTAGATTATTAACTCAATATTATTGATAATGGCAACTCCAGTGGCGATGGAAGTTCTTTCATTAGGCACCACCTTTGAAAATGAATGAAAGGCTTTGTGGAGAAAGTGACACACTCCCAACCTCCTCAAGGGATTCAAATTTGAGTCTAAGATGAAAACAACAAAAGAATAGGAAGTACGTTCCTTGGGGCACGCTCCCTAGCTCGCAACACTTTGGGGGTAAAGGGGCGTGCTGGAGCTTTGGGATGTGACTAGGAATATTGATAAACACTTCAATCACTCACATAGACCTGCACAAACCAAACAACCAATTGGTTAATGCATAGCTAGAAAATTTTTAGTGCTAGGATGAATCACGGGCAAACTTAGACTCACAAGACTCACCACGGCTCGAACTTGAGGGAAGCCACCACCTTCCCCCTTATAGTATACTTTGTGCCTCTGCAAGAGGCCCACATCCAAATGGCATTTTGTCCCGGGAGTCCCGAAATTCCCAAAGTTGGGACTCCCATGACTTTGGGGGCCCATAACTTTGTGTGGAAACCTTCGATCGAGATGAGGTCTAAAGCAAAGTTGTAGCCCTTGTCAAGAGCTTTCCAACGATATGTTTCACGTCACCTGCACACAAGCAAATCAAAGCAATTCCCGACTTTTAGTGGTCGAAAATCAAATTGTTAATTTGACTCCTAGCCTTTCTTTTGGCCATAACTTGTGTTTCAGGTATCCAAATGGGTCATGCAAGCCCATTTTAGACATCTACGTTCCAAGATCTTTTTAATGATATAAAAAAAAAATTAATCCAATAAGTTTGACCCCTGAAGTTTCCCTCTAAAAATTCGGAAGTCCATTGGAACTCCAACTCCCAAAATGGGAGTTCACTTGGGAGTGTGAGGGTTCATTCCCTCACAATCATTTGCACTCCTGAGAGCATGAAATGTGACTCCCAGGCTCACTCTTGGCCCGCACACTAGCAAACCCTTGCCTTGGTCGCGAGCCCAATGTTAGGGTTACGACAATGCACTTATATCAAGAAATACCACTCTAGGTGTATGTCCTCCCACCTAGATTATTGACTCAGTATTGTCGACAATGGCAACTCTAGTGGCAATGGAAGTTATTTCACTAGGCACCACCTTCGGAATTGAATCAAAAACTTTGTGGAGAGAGTGGCTATCCACAACGCCTTTGTTGAGTAACAAATTCACAAGTGAGATGTTCTTAGCTCCCTTCTGATATGTGAATGTAGAATCAAAGGTAAGAGAGCCCACTAGTTAGCCATGTAAGAACTAGTGACCAAATTACGAACACCATCTACAACACATGAGCCAATCGAATGTCTCTCTAAAGTGTTGGATGGGACCCTTGTAGCATGTGGATCAGGGATTAGTAGAGGACTTGATGTAGTGTTCAGGGTATCCTCTAATGCTGTAATTATGTCCCTAGTGCTTAGCTTCAAATATTGAAAACTAAACAACGGTGTACTCACAAGCTTTTACACCACTTCACGCATTTAAAATTAACACTCCATAAGCTGACCAGTGGAAAATTATGTGTTTTCTTAATGTACATGTACTTTTAGGACATGAGAATTTGATGCCCTAACAGCTTGTGGTGTAGTAGTATCCTCCCCCCTTGCCAACAAGGTGCGTTCTTTTTGTGTTGAGAGGATGAAAAGATTGTGGCATGACTGTTCGAAATCCTTTAGCCATGGTAATAAGACTTGAGCCGGATGCGAGTCCAACAGTCTGAATTACCTGCCTAGTGGCAAAAACTTTAGGTGCCACATTAGCCTCTTACGCCACGAAGTAGGAAGGGCAAAAAGAAGTGCCAAATTCTGATGTGAGACTAGAATTATGTGCACTAGAAAGAACATACTCCCCAACCATGGCATCGTGTGAGAGGCCATAGAACAACCTAAAAGGTCCTTCCTGTGATCCTGAACCCTGTACAGGTTGGGCATGACTAGCTAGTTGGGAAGACTTATCTTTCATATTAACAAGTTGGGCCTTCAATGATTTAAGTTCATTTTGCAAAATTTGAATTTGAACGGCATGGGCTTGAAACACCTCCCTCTTGTCAACATTGTGTTCCTTCTTCTTAGCATTCTTACTCGAATTACCCTTGGTAGGGAAAGCATGAGTGGAAGGTTGAAGTGCCTTTACTTTTGGTTGAAGGGCAACGGAAGATGTTAACAAATTTTGCCATGGTAATCAAAGTTGCTTCCATTCCGGGAACTTAGCAAAACAAACAGCTTCCTGATGTCCTTCTTTCCCACAGTAATCACAAAAGAAATCCTCGGAAGGAATGTTGGAGTCACTAACTTTGTGGGCAGGATTACCATTTGCAAGAAAGTAGGATGGGTGTAGCCGAATACACCGCTTTAGCCCTTGAAGAAGAATGTGATGATCTAGTTGGTGTAGCTGGTGGAAACTAAAGCCTTGAACATGATGGAGGTTTCATAGTACTGGTCTCATAGTGTGCATGAGCTAGTTCCAACTTTTTTGAAATGTTGTACACATCCAGCAAAATGTACAAGTCTCCAAATTTTGCAAAAATTCATTACAAAACCTATGCATGGAGTGTCGAAGTACCTTCTAACCAACGAAGATACCGATGGGCAGCTTCCAGGTCTATGATGCTCTAAGTATCCTCTTTAAGCTTGAAAAGCCACATGTAGAACATCTTGAGGGTTTCATCCTTATGCTGAAAAAAGGTGGCAAGTTTCAGATTTTTTTCAAAACTTTTAACCAAAAATTCCAGCTCAAAAACTTGAAAGAATTCCCCCACTAGATCAGCAAAAGTTGATGCATCGATGGTGGGAGGAATGTTTGTAGTAACAACAATGAATTATTGAAGAGAAAGGTTTACTAAAATAAGTACCAGATCTAGATTATTAGGCATAATCCCATGATGTGTAATGGTAGCTTGCAATGCAACTTGAAAGGAGTGATGATGCCTATGGCATAAACTGGATTGGGGATCTGGGTGATGCCCAAAATCCTTAGAGAATGTTGCTCGTAAACATCTAAATGCCTCATAGTGCACATAACGAGCTAGTTGTTTGAATGCGAATGCCTCGGTGTAATTAGCACCATACTTGAACTCCAATTCACAAACCACAATTGAGAAAGTTAGTTTGAATTCCCTCAAAGAAATGGTACCTGGCCTTCCGTTGAACTTCTCAACTCTCCCAGAGGAACTAATGACCTCCGTGGTGTAATTGGTGTAAAGGTAATGGCTTAGAATGAAACATATGATGATGGTGTGAAAATTAGTGCGGCAACAAGCGTACCCCACTGGTTAACCCCTCCAAATGGACTCTGATGTACCGTTGATGTAGTGTAATTTAAACCTGAATTCCTAGTACTTGTACCGGATGACAATGGTGCAATAGATGCTTGATAGTACCGTTGTGAAAATCGTGAGTTCAAAAAAATTAGCTCAAATGATTGTGTGTTACTTCGTAGCTAATACTTTGGCTCTGGCTGAACGGCCAAGGACATGGTGTTCTCCCATGGCCCAAAATTTTGTAGCAATACAAAGCACTAGCTACAAAGTTTTTACACAACCTATGCAATTAAATGCAATTGTAATGGAAACTGAAATGTGAAATGCTTAAGAACACGTACCCTAAGCAGTTTTCAATATCTGTAATCACCAATGCTAAATTACAAAGTAAAGAAAGAAAGAATTGTATATTTATGTATTAATAAGATTACATAAGTGTATGTATTAATACAAAAATTACGTAGATATACATCTTAATATGAAATATGTAGATGTACGTATTAATAATAAAAAATATTTATATACGATCTTGAAAAATACGTACATATGGTTTGAAGAATATGGTATTGAATACATATGTATGCAATACGTACAATTTGAAAAATACAACGCCTCCATGGGGATGAACGGCAATGGATGGATGTTGGTGGACGAACGTCTATGGACGGAAGGCACCGAACAAACTAAATGGATAGAATTGGACGGACGGAACCACATAAATGAACGTTGACGAACGTCGAATGAAAGTTGACAAATGGCAATGAACAACGAAATTGACGGACATCGAATAAAAGTTAACAAACGTCGGACAAAATTATGATGAACGGCAACAAGCGACAACATTGACAAACATTGAATAGCAACATTAACGGATGTTGAATGGAAGCTAACGGATGTTAAACAAAACTAGGACAAACAACCATGGACGACCAACCACAAACAACGACTATGACCAGTGACAACATTATAAAACAATCTGCGTCTACAAGCTTTATAGCGATGGTGTGCAAAAGAAAAAAAAAAAAAAAAAATTCTTTTACCTCTTTTTTTTTTTTTTTTTTTTTCCTTTTTCACTTTTTAAATAAATTTTAAAAATTATTTTTTTTTTTTTTTTTTAAAAAA
>Ga0116231_10008316_pt1 | contig 18276 bp, 22 predicted proteins | sample S1TSphgellanicum_2_FD_89695 | JGI IMG/M metagenome (GOLD analysis project Ga0116231, IMG submission 89695) | Host-associated microbial communities from peat moss isolated from Minnesota, USA - S1T2_Fd - Sphagnum magellanicum MG | ecosystem: Host-associated > Plants > Peat moss > Unclassified...
ATTTGATTCTATCTCGCTCCTAATTAACTTGCATATTTGGCGAAGTTTCTCTGGCTCTATTACACACTCACTTAAACAAATTTATTTTTGGGTTATTTTAATCATAATTTATCCAAAACCCCCCCCCCCCCCCCACCCCCTCTTTAAATGTGCATTTCAAAATTTTCCCCCAAAATCCAACTTAGGATTTATTTTAATAAGTATAAAAAAGGTGCAAAAAGTTATAAATCACTAGAAGAAAAAGCCCAAAATGCAACCACTCTAATTGCAACTACATGCACCTATATGTCATTTGCGACTATTTTTGCAACTATTTACCAACTTTGACATTTTGTGGTCATTTTGCGATTATGTTATGACTATGTTTTTTTTCAACCTTCCATGTGAATATTTTTTATTCATCCATGAATAAGCTTGTATGTTCCATTAGTCTCATTAATAACAAAAATTTAATCACAATTAATTTGTGGACTTAGCCTTTAAAAGTATACTACAACATATCATGAATATATTTGGGGTATATTTTTAGGGCTATACATTAAGGTTATATTAAGTCTATATTTAGATCTTATTGGGGTATATCATAAATGTATTAAGGGAATTTTTAGGGGTTTAATATTAAGGTTTTATTAAAGATACATTAAGGGTATATTGGTGTAGGAAGGTAACTAACCAACTAAAGAGATAAGTAGGTAGGTAAATATATATATTCACTTACCTACTTATTTATCTACCTACCTATACTTAGCCTATGTAGTTTAATATGTAAGGTTTATGTTTTAAATATAAAGAGGTTGGCAAATAATTATGTGGTTGGAAAGTAAATATGCAATTAGGCTTCCACATGGAAAATGGTCCCACCTACATGCCAAAGATGCTAATGTTAATGAAAGATTTGTTGGAATGAGGAAAACAATCTCCCAAGAGATGGTCATTTTATGCCAATGCATTAATGTTGATGTGAATTCATTGTTGGCTCACTTGGGTGCTTGGTGGTAAATACTAATACTCTAACATTGTTTTATTTTGGAATTTTATACTCAACATGTGATTTTCAAACATACAAAGTTTGTTTAATAACAACTATAAAAATCAAAGGTAAAATTCAACAAAAAATGCATTACAAAATACATATTTGCACAATTATTGCCTTTGTAGAGATTTTAAAATAGAATTATACCATATCGTAATGGGAAAAAAAAAAAATAGGAAACAAAATTACAATGTAGTATCCATTTTCTTCTCCATCAAAACTTATATTTAATTTAAGAGCTTCTCCATCTTTCAAAACTACTTCCTCTTCCTCATGATCATAATTCTTTCATCTTCTAATCCCCAACCATTTATAAAACTTATCTAGAAATCCTCTTTAGGTTCCCACCATAACTTGAATCCAAAACTCCTCATGGGTCTTAATCAACTCACCTACTTTGTCTTGCTCCTATGTCCACCATGTTAAACATCAATAATCCACTTCTATCCAATCTATTGAATAGGGACAACACAATTATCCCTTTAACATTACCCCTCAATACTTTGGATTTCATCCTTGGAATTCTATGAATGGTAAAGTATAGAACATACTAACAAAAATAACTACATCCTTATTCTACTATTATGTATGGATTACATGTTCTTCCTTATTATTTATTATTGTTGCATGTTCTCTTGCAAGCATCCTTTTATATGTGGATTGTTTTTTTTCCATTACAAATAACCTTTCATTATGAGGTTAAATCTATTGATGCACCTCCTATTGTACATTTGCAATGGTTGTATGACCATTCTCACCATCTATAGATGTGGTTGTTGTGGTAGTAACTATACGAAACTACGTTGATTGAGATACAATAGTTGTTACATACTCAGTTAATTTTGTAAGTGTAAGCACTTGTTGTTGCAACTACTCTTGCATTTATGTGATTCCCACCTTAATTTAGTCTACTATGTGAGCTTGTAAGGATCCTTGCTCCGTAAGGATCATTGTAATTTTTTCATCACAATTCAGACTTTAAATATTTTTGTAACAATTGCAAGTCACAATAGAAATAAAAGTGATATTTTGAAAATCTCATAGTTTTAAATTCATCTTGGGGATTCCACAAAGCAACATTACAAAAACCCAAAACCAATTGTTCATTATCTTGATGGATTTTAGGAATTGTAATAAAAAATATGCCAACACCCACATAGAAGTATGGAAACCATGTAAGTAAGGTTTTACCAAAGAATGTTTGGCAGACATTAGGCAATATTTGCTACCTCATTTAATTAAATAAGTGTTTTTTCACAATTTAGCTCAAAGTGATAGCAGAAAACGCCTAGTGACCCCAAGTATTTTTTCTTGATTCAACCCAAGTAGTCACAAAAAATTCAAGTAATGGGGAAAAAACTCCTTATGCTAAAATGTGGAAAAAATGTCTTAATCCACATTATTCATTTCTTCATGGGTCATTTCAATGAATCAATGAAGAAGCCGTCGCTTTTGTCCAATAAAATTGTATCAACAAGTCAAGCTACTAGGAGTATTTTTCTTGTTGATCTACATATCAACACTTCGTATTTATTTTTGGTTCCATGGTGCCATGCTAGTAATGTTCATCCAAAAACTTTAAGGTTGATTACCTAATATGTGAATGATCTTTTAGAAATCGTGAAGTTATCAGCATAACGTTCAAATTTGGTGACATCATTTCCATTTTGGATTTGAGCAAGGATGGTAATGTTCAAGTTGGAGTTAGAAATTGCAAAGATCCCCAAGTGATTTTTATCTGTTGTGTTAATGGAGTTGAAAATTGTATAATTGTAACCATCATATTTGTGTTTGAGCCATTTGAGCAACGAAGACTTTTCTACCCTATTTTAGTTGCAAGATATTGCAAATCACCAATTGGAAATGATTGTTTTTGGTTTATAAAGGATGCTTGGGTGATGGAGGATGCACCACATGAGGATATTTTAAAAAAGGTTTCAACAAACTACAAAGTAGGCAAGTATCTTGTAAGGATGAACCTTTCTCCATGACATTATGTTTTGAGAATTTCAACAATAATGAAGAAATTGACAATAGAATGGATAAACTTGTCGATGATGAGTCTAATGAATACAAAAGTTATAGCTCAGATGATGGTGGGGAAAGAACAATGGAAGTATTTTCCTTAGATTCCTTGGGTGAAGAAAGGAATGAGGAAGGAAATGAAGAGAGAAACAAGGAACGAAATGAAGAAGGAAATGAAAGAAGGAACTCACACTTTCCAACAAAAGGTAGGTGTTTTTGGTGAAGTGCCAACTATGACCTTGTTGATTTAGATGTTGGGGTCTTTGTTGCAAATGGACGTGTGATAGCATGCAACCCATGGGAAGGCATATATCAAGAGGCTTACTTAGACTTTGTGTATGTATTGCCTTCTACAACTCTAGAATATAGTTTTGTAACATCAGACCTCAACCAGTTTGAGGTAGGTACATGCAGAAAAACACCTAACGTGCAATCAACAATACTTGAAAAGATGAAAGGAGGAGCTACCTCCTTTCTTGTGTCTATTTCAAAGCAACATAATATAATGGCTCGACATGCTAGGTCATTTTTTCACTAAAGCCTAATAAATTGATGTTCATACCCACAAAACAATCCTACAACTAATAATTAGAGAGAATTGCAACCTTAGTAAAGATGGGATTTGCAGAAAGAGATGGGCTTCTAAGGTGGGATTAGTGGGAATGTTTGAAATCAAATGGACAACACCACGCCATGATTGGTTGGTGGAATTTCTCAATACTTAGTAGAAAGAAAAAGACAATTTATGTTAGGATAGGAGAGAAAGTGATTGTTGTCAATAGACATGTGATCACATATGTTTTCAAAATTTCCAACACTAGGTAGAAGGAAAGGAAATAGGTAGATAAACAAATTGTAGAAGCCATGTTTCAATATATTACTTTGCATGGTGCATACATCAATGTAGAGTAGTGGAGTGCTAACAAAATGAAGGAAACATACACCATTCATTTTCTTGCACTTATTCATATAATATATTAGAGAGATTAAGTTTGTTATTTTAGTATTAAAAATGTTATTTCAATTAATATAGCAAACCAAGGGCAATCGATAGATTGGAGAGATATTATTTACAAAAAGTTACATAGGGAATGTTCATCAAGTGGACATTTTCACAAACTAAGATGCTTAGGGGTATAATTAAGGTTGATGAAAAAAAAGAAAGTATGTCATTTTACATTAGTCATAAAAGTATTACTACAATATTTTTTCCCTAAAAACAGTCCACAAATCCCAAACATGTAAGAGCTAACTAAAGCACAACAAGCTTCCACATTGAAGGCCAATGTTTCAAAATTGAAGGACAAATTACAAAAAACCAAATGTCCTCTAACATCATCCAATAGATCCCCAAGGAAGAATTTGGAGATGGAGAGGCATAACAAGCCATAGGCCAACAAAGTGCAATGGATTTGAAGGAAGAAAAACAAGAGGAGATGTGTTTATAAATCAAGAGGAGAAGGTAGATGGGGGAAACAACGAACCAAATTCTTGAGGCACTAACACTTTATGTTGTTTCAAAACAACAACTTCATGAAAAAACATAGAGACCTTTATCACCTAAACCTATCCGTTATACAAAATAAATTGTTAAACATGAATAAGATGTTGAAGGTCTTAATGGACAATAAGCTTCACATCCTAAGAATCTAACACAACCATAACAAAGAGCATAAATGATAATTTGCATCTCTAAACCCAAACCTCGTTAGATGGTCTCTACCACGTTCACCATCTCCACAACAACAATACATGTACAATTTCAATTTGTACCTATAGTATAGTAGGAGGACAAGCCATCCTCGTCAATAGGGTTTTATGAAGCAAGAACTTCATATGGGATGTATAGAAATGCAATACCTTCAATGGAGATGTCTATCAATGATACTCCATTGTTTCAAACACCACAAACTTTGGCAACATTAAGCCTTGAAGTTAAGGAACATTTGAAGATTGTCAGAATGTTCCAACATCTAGCACATTATAGTAAAAGATGGAACATACAATCATTGAATTGTTTGGGTTCAAGTTAGAGTGCACTTGTTATGAAGTTGAAAAACTAAAATGCAAGGCAAGTTTAACACTATAGTACACGAAGCAGAATCACTAAGGCATAAGGTCCTAACTTAGGAGGTTCAATCCAAAAAGGTTTTACAATTCAAAGAATTGTAATATAATATAGATAAGATGGAATTGTTCCAAATAGGTTAAAGGAAGAGTAATCTTGAATAATAGTTGAAGTCCATGGAGATAATCAAAGTAGAGAAAGATTTGTTTAAACAAACTCAGGAGCAAAATGAACAAAAGTATTGGGCCTCAAGGAAAAATGTAGATGAATTTGAATCAAGATGTGTAGATCTACATCATGACAATAATGTTCTATAGCATATTATCATGGAACATGATGTAGAGGTCTTGAAACAAAAATACGAGATTCTGATTGTTGTGCAATTGAAGAATGAGACAATTTTGGAAAAGAAAATAGACTTGGGCTACTTGTAACAAATAAATGCAAAATTTACAACACGATGCCAAGCAGATACGAGCAGTTATGGACATATTGATAACCATGGAACATTACTTGTCCAAGCACATATTGCGATATTATGTTAATCTACTCATGCAAAATATGATTTTGAAGCACTAGATATTGATGATTGGTGGAATTTGGTACAAGATTTTTTGCAAAATTATATGCAAAGGTTGTTTGATGAACACAAAGTAGATGAGTTTAGTTACAAAAGGAATGTAGAATTAGAAGTCGTCTACATCTTCATAATCTATTAGCACCATAGTTTTTGGCACACCTTGAGAAAATGAAATCCTTTTCTCTCTTAGAAATTGTAACCACTTTTTCTATTTTGCTTCTTGTTCACACTAAACTATGTAAACTCTCTTCAATTTTCCTTAGATGTGAATCAACATACATGTTGACCAATGTTAATCACATATTGCCAAATGGCACATGTGAGTCATCATGGGTTCACTAAAAATAATCACATAGTGCCAAGGACATGCGTTTCAACATGGGTTCATTAAAATTAATCATGTAAAGCCAAATGGGACATTTGAATCAGCATGTTGAAAAAATTTATTTAAAATAAAAAATACAAAAACCTATGGTCTAGATCTATTTGTTTTTGAGATTGGTGAAATCACCAACATTGGATAAAATGAAAATATTATCCAATGGCATAGATTTGTTGCTTTAAAATTGGATTAATCTCCATTGTTGAATAGAATGAATATACTATCCAATGGTGTAGATATGTTGAATCGCATATGTGAATTAACATACATTGAAGTTTAGCAATGTGCAGTAATTGATTATTTTTTAAATATTTCATTTAAGTAACTTTTAAATATATTAATATTTTGACCTTATGTCAATTGATCATCACTAGTAGTGCAAAACCCAAGATAATTAGTTGCAGGCACACTCAAAATATATGTAGTTTTGTTGGTGATGGACCTCTTTGATTGGTCCATCGCCCAAAGAAAACCCCAACTTTGGCAAACTTTTAAAATAGAACTTGTTCACTTGGCCTAATAATGTAAGTGTGGTTAGCAAGCTTTAACCACTCCCAAAATGAACATTATGTGGTCTTTAAAATTAAAAAAAGGTATATTGCAATATTTTAACAAATTTGGAACTATTTAAATTTATTTTAAATTGCCAAATTTTTTAGGAAAAATATTGTATGAAATTTCAAATTTTTGGAATTTGGTAATGGCAAGTAGGTTCAAGTCTCATTCACCTTCAAATTAGACTTGTTGGATGATATAAAGTAAACAAATGAAACATTGCTCATTTGGAAAGGTATTGTGATTTTAGAATTATTGTCTCCTAATTCCTCTTGGGAATTGTTGATCATCATCTTTATTATCCCAATTTAACCACTAGTTTGTGACTTTTGTGAAAATTCCTAGTAATTAGTTCAAGGGTAACCTTGTTTCTTTTCTATTGGCACGAAAAGGGTAATCATTTCATGAAAAAGAGGCTATATTGCTCACAAGGTAGAGATGGCTAGCATATTTGTTACTATGAAATGTAGATAATGCTGAAATGATTTGGAAGTAACTTGACAAATGTATTATGTACAATTGTAGTTGCATTTTGATCATGTAGCCTATGTCATATACACAAATGTATATGATCAAACATGGTTGTGAATATGGTTTACCATTGGGAAATGCCTCATTGATGCATATGCTAGACATTGGAAAATGGAAGATATGTGGAGTATGCAACAAGATGCATTTAAGGAATGATATCTCTTAGATGACCTAGCACATGAACAAATTGGAGCATTATCCATGCATGATTGATTTTTTTGATCTTGTTTGTTATTCGCATGAGGCAAAGGATATTATCAAAGCAAGGTCATGGGGATCACATGTGATGATGTAGATATGTGCTTTGTGCTTGCAAAATTTCTGGAGATGTGGAGATTTTATCACAAAATTAGTTCTAAATAAGTTTGAAATCCTTCAAGCTCTATGCTTCCAGCAAGTGTTTTCCATCTGTTCAGTTTGTTGTTGAATGTTCTTTAATTGCATATAGACCTCTACATCATTTTTAACAGTGTGGAATCATTTGCAAAAAGCACATGGATACAAGTGCAATTATTCAATAACAAAAAAAAAGAAAGGGGTGTAAGGTTTTCTCCTTCACAAGTAAAATTGGTAGAGTTGCTTCTCTCATATTGTTTTTTAGCAGTATTTCCAAGACTATCACATGCATTTCTAGTAGAGGGTGTTGCATATTATACTATTGGGTGGAGTCATTGAACCTATCAGGTGGAACATTGGAGGTAAAACCCCCTATTGGTAGTTTTCTTGTAGATTGCAGGGAGTCTCAAGGTATAAAACATATAAAACCCTCTTCAAGATTTCATTCAAAAAATCTTATTTTCATCAAGTACAAATTTGCCTTTCAGAAGAAGCTCTGAACATATGAAGTCATCACCTAAATAGTGCAGGAAGGCAGTGTAGCATTGAATCCAAACACTGGAACTGAACATTTACTTACCAATAAAAAGATTAAACCAAAGTCCGTATCTTCTCTTTAATAATTTGTGCAGGCATAAACATTTCAACCTAAAAAGTTTGGTGAATTTGTATAATCACAATATCCAGAAAAGCAAATCTGCAGTTTCTTAAGTTAGAAAATGGAAGGAAGGAACATATATCTACATATGCATTAACTGACAGTTCCAGTTTAGATGATATATACCAATAGGCTATAGTTGATCTGCCAAAGTTGCAAACTGTGTTTCACGGGAATGCCTACAAGACTGCCCAAAAATCAACATGTGCACTGTTGTCAAGATTCTCACAAGTTGAGTACCAGAAGATCAAGATGGATTTTGTAACTGGTTCATATGATTGCTCTGACATGCAAGGAAACTAAAATTGTCAATAGCTCTGCTCATAGTCTCATCTGAGTTGGTGTACAAAAAATGGCATCATGGATCTTCCCATAAGTGGATCTTCTGCCACAAATTTCCAACAAATTTATCAAACAAAGTTCCAGACTCCCATATATCAAAATTTGTTTGCATTCCACAGGAACAGTTCATAGTCTTCAGTCATCAACCTTTGGGAAATGTTATTCATCATATGTCTCCCTGTCCATATCCAAATCTGTTCCCTATATTTATAGCTTGTACCTCTGACCATATCCTCATGGATTGCTCCCCTATAGACAGCTCCCAGCCTGCTGCCATAACTTAGGCAAGCCAAACCTATTCTCCCGAGCCTCAATTGAGAAAGCCATCAACCTGTAAACTTCCCAAAATTGATCCTGAGGACCCTTTATCAGTGATCACTGTAAATTTAACTCATAGTTTGAAGAAAATCACCTGTTCCAAGGTACCTTCACCAGCATCACTGCAAGAAATTTGCTCTTTGATAAAAATGATATGTTCAGGATGCCCCAATGGTTCACTTCCAATACTTGGACCGTGAAGTTGACTCTGGCTCATCCAGTCCTTCACAGGAAACTCCTAGGAAAACCTCAACTTTGCACAACACAAAACCAATGTCCCACACAAAAAGCACATGCAGTAATGACAAGTTTGACTCATATTACAGTCAGCTTGTGAGTGAACAATATAGTATGCATAATGACAAAATAACTCCAAAAACTTTACTTCTAGCTGCTATAGATTGACAAAGTTGCTATCCAGAAGAAGCTGCCCCAAAGATCTAACAGCAATGATGCTTATCGTCTTATCTAACTCACACTGTTCCCACTTCCAGAGAATGTACTGGTCTATTTATCACAAAAGAATCGAAGTAAAAGGGCAAGTTCACTCTTGGCCTTTGGAAAAACTTGGGAGAGAGTATGCTGGCAAGCTTGATCACTTTTGGAGTACCACTTGCTGTTTGGCCAAGCCATACCCAAGCAGATTGGCTGAAGGGACCCACAGGATCTTTGCAGAGGTCACTTTACAGAAGTGATCCATTACCACAAAGGACAGATGTCTGCACCCACCATTGTGAAATGTTTAGTCAACGTACTCACCAGAGGGTAGCTGTCAAGCTGGCACATAAGAAAACATTTGATGAGGACATGTAACCAGCAAACATGAAGCTGTAAGACTTTGATAACAAATGGTTTCATACAACTGTATATGCAGAGCTTAAACAGAGGACCAGCAAAAACAAACAAGTCAGATGACAATGAAATGAGGTAAAATATATTTGCAGAACATGCATGCAACTGATAAAATTTTGCTGCAGAATAGTTAACACTTTTGCACAATCAAGAAATAAGCCATTCCAATTGGGAACCATGATAACTACTACCAGAAGGATCAGGGAACTTCTGATTTCATGACCTGGTTACAGCAGATTGTCCACACTTTTCAACATTCTCAGAGATGCATTTGGGAAGAAATACAATCATATGTCACCACCATCAACAAGAGGCAAAAAAATTTAGTGGAAGGTAGAGAGTGCATACTGGTAGAGAAATGTAGAAGCACAGGATAATGAGTCTCAGGTGCTTGGCAGCCCTTTCAACAATCCTCTGAACCAGGTTTTAGTTCTTGCCCACAGTAACCTTCTTTCTCAGGGGGAACTCAAAGTCTCCCTTGTCTGAATCAAGTTGGACACAAGCTCAGAAAAAGCAAACAGTTCCTAGCCACCAATAAATGCTTCCAAGTATGGTACAACACATCATGGATGCATAAGCTGTTGCAGTTGAAGAAGAAGGGATGGATGTAGACGAGACATTGCAGCATTGAAAGCAGCTTCCCCATGCAATGCAGCACAGGTTTGCAGCTTTTCCTTAAGAAATGGTGCTAGTGCAACTTTGTTGATAGGATCAGCAATGTAGACCTGCATGCAAAAATGTCACAAACATGAAACTGCAGCATCTAAAGATGGGCCACAGTAGAGATATCTATGAGATTGCAGCAGAAACTTCACTGCCATACAGTGGAACCCAACTACTTGAGCATCTAAAAAAGCCTCAAATTTGCAAATTTTCTCTTCCAGAATGACACATGCAAAACCAAGCACATGTATGGAAAGTCTTGGACAGCTGGCACCTGTCTCTTTCTGGAGGCTTCACTCTCTTCTGGACCCATGGACCCATCATCTACAATGTGATAATCATACCTGTTACATGCCAACACATTTAAATGTGACACTCTCCAGTACTGCCAATGAGGACTGTGTACAATTGCATGTACTCAGGACAAACATCAGAAGAGTACATGATCAAAAGTATCTAAGCAACAATTGAATTTATTGTGGCATTAGAAGTTGCAAGAGACCAGATTATAAAAAGATGTGTTCACTGATCCCATTCACTTCACATGATTTTTCATTGGAGCAGATCAGTTTTGACAGTGACTTACCCAGAAGCAACTCCATTCTTGTCCTCTTCAGTCTCATGAAGGACACTGGTGCAAATACTGAAACATCACGAATAGATATGAGTTCAGTAATCTATGTCCATGGTACACATGGACAAAGATCTAAAACCAGCTCAAACCCTGACAACAAGCCACATTCCTACTTCTGCAAACACATGCAGGTTAAGGATGACAGGAACAAACCTAATAATTTGTTCAAGTCTATCTAAAATCTGTGGTTCCCTCAGTGCCAGCAAAATACAGAGGGCCAACGCACATAATTTCCGTTTCAACAGTGTTGTTAAGGAATCCACCTGCAAACCAAAGGTGGGATCAACAACACCTAAGTGAGCACATTCCAAGGCAAGAACAGAAGAACAATGAAAAAGCATATTGCAGAAAACACAGAACCAAGGGGCAAATACTTGGGAAAAAAAAAAGACAAGAGTGAAATGTCCTTGTTGCTAACATTAGCGATCTATGGGACAAAGTACACTAAGTGACATTAGAATGTGACATGGCTAAAAGTTACCTTGTCAAGCCAAGCATCAAAGAAGAGAAAAAGTGCACTCTGGTCTGGGACAGCCACGCCTGACTGCTGTAGAGCAAGGGAAAGAGATGGTTGTGAAGTAAGTTGTGCAAAGAATGCACTATTTTGTACAAACACCCTTGCTAGTACTGCTCCTGCTGATGCCCTCACCAAGTCAGGTTCCTCCCGCCCACTGACCACCAACAGGACTAGCTTCTGCACCCAAACAATAAAATCCAGATCTGATCACTTGCTGCTCTTGCACTCAAAAGGACAAGCATTGTGACTCCAGCATACACAAACTACAAAATAAAAAACAACATCAAGTTCTCCACAGTCAGTAGGACTGATAAAATCTCTTTGGTCACTCAGAGTCCTCTGATTTGCTGACCAACATTGAGGGTGCTGATATAATTGGATTTTGTGACAATATTAGGAGCTTAAAGGTCCTCTATCTTTGTATTGACAACAATGCATCATCTCCACCCTACAGCATGCTGCGAAGAAAATAAAATTCTATTGTTTTCTGGATGTTGCTGTTCACTCTATACTTATTTACTAGAGAAACCTGCCAAAAGCACAAGTGCATAAAAACCCTAGAACCCCAAGTTCCACCATGGACAGGTGGTTCTAAATGGCAAAAAAAAACCTAGACAACACAACATAGGAAGCTGGTTCCCACATCAGGAACTAGAACCTAAGACTTACCTGCAACACTCCTGCTAAAAGGGAAGGTGCATCTCCAGGACAGCACTGCAGAAAAGCATCAATGTTATGAGTGAAAAGGAAATGCTATTGACAAGAAAAGCATCCTCAAAAACAGATCATTTGTTCACATTTAGTCAACATGCATAAGAAGACTTCTTACCAAGATTTATCCTCACAACAATCTCAATAAGTATCAAGATAAAAAAATGTTTACATAGTCTATACAGAAAAAGACAACAGAACAAAAAAAAACCTACATGCGCAAACATGACAAGAAATACAACAACCATGCAAGAAGAGCCCATTCATCATGAACTGTAAGAGACAGTCCATCACTTGTCAAGGGACCTTGTGGATACTACTGACTAATGAGATCATTTTGTACAGCCCCACATTAAATATAGGCTAGTGTAATGAACACAATCTGTGCACTAAGATTTGCCACAGAGAGACAGTAATGCTTATGGGCACTACACAGTAAACAAAAGAAAATCAGAACAAAAAATAAAATGAAGGTGATATGAAATGATATGAAAGGAATTGAGAAAACCAAGAGGATTCAAGTTAGAGGTAAGGCTGCAGAAGCTACAGACAACAGAACTCCCTACATAGAAGAAGAATTCATACTGATGTAGCTACTGAACCCCTGAACACAAAATGTTCCACAAAATTTGACAGAAAAGTTAGGTTGCACAGTAATGAAAAATGTACCAATAAGGTTAAATCACCTAGAAATTGACAAACCTGAACAAGAGCATCAATAACAGGCAATGTACACATCATCCCCTTTTCCTTGACATTTCCCACAACAATGTCCAATATCTTTGCCACTCCAGCCCCATGACTTCGCAAAAACTCCACCTTCCCGAGCAAAATATAACTCTCTATGATCTTCATTACTGTCTGCAATAAATACAAGGTTATACCACATAGAAAAGTAATGCATCAGGTATTTAGACTGGAAAACCCAGTGGGATGAGGACTGAAAACATACTAAACGTTCAGCTCAAACTGTCAGGGAGAATCTTTTCTTCTCAGATTCTCATTTTTCCATATGTTCAAAGAAAACCACCCTAAACCCTCAATGAAAAGAAAAGCAGCTTAGAATTGTGTGTGTGACGCACCGACAAATGCTCAAAATTCCGCTCCATCACAGCTACAAGATGAGGGAACAAATCCATAAGTTGAGGGACCATAATTGGTGCATTTCTCAATGTAGTTTGCCATAACTGCAAGCATCCAGAATCAAACACAATGTCTTGAGCTACCAGTACCATTGGAATGAATTGGCATTAGTGTACCATGTCTAAAATGTAGAAGGAAAATAACTCTACACAAAAATGCCAGACCTCCTGCATACCTGCACACCATCCTCCAGCATATTTAGTTCGTCGGGCTGATTCACATCTGTACTGTATTGCAGTATAGGAAGAAGGAGGTCATAACAGATAGGGGACTGTGGTCCAAGTGCTATTAAGAGCTGCTGCAATGCGAGTATCACTTGTATTTGCAGAAGACTTTGGCCCTCAGAATCCTGCCAGACCTGCACATGCATAACCCTGTTAACACAAGTAACAGTACTGAAACACAAGGCATCACAAGCAATGAACGATTCTCAATCTATGTTGAGCTGACAAAGAAACTTGAAGAACTCAATGATGAGCTTTCAGTTCATTACATTAGCCTATATAATGGGAGTCTGACTCTAGGAAGACACTAAAAACACTGAAAAAGTGATGCTGAGCACAGGTTGCTCCTCAAGCATACAATGCAGGACAATGCAGGCCAACTACAGAGGTGAAAAGTGGAGCTCCTGCATATTGGAGGAAAATCAAGAAAGTCTGTGTTATCAACATTGTGAAACCTCTTGTTGCAGGGAGGCAGGGCTTGCCTGGGGTAAGAATGACAAAATCTTCCCAGCATATGGAGCAATCTTTTCACCAAGACGGTCAATGATAAGGGACACAAGGTGAAATATCTGAAGCTGCAACCAAGGAAGCAGATCCAACATGAAATCAGAAACTGTGATTGGGATGTCCCAGATTCCACCTTCAGTTCAGTGTCCCTGCTGAAAATTGCCTCTGTTATAATGACCCCATCCATGCAGGAAATGTGTTATCAACTGTGTACCTTAAGAAGCAGCTAAATGGTGACATAATTACCTTAGAATCAAATTCTTGGGCAGTGCGCATAAACTGAAAGAGAAGCTCCAAGCATGCAGGAACAAACTCCAGAAACTCATCCTCATAAAAATGCACATCATCAATCAAATTTTGCAAAGAGTAACATGCTGCCAGCTGCGCCATAGACACAAATTTATCAATCCTCAACTAACCATACTTCCTGCAAGAGAATCTGAATCTGTAGGTGCCATTGTCTTGAATTATCCTCATGAAACTCCATTTTTCTAACTCCTATACCTCCATCTTTTTCTTACATTCTTGCTACATAGACTTACTTGAACTGCCATGTCACTATCCCCCAGAAGCCTGAGCAAAGCACTGTAGATGGGTTTCCTCATGTCATCCTTGATCTGCCAGCCAGAAATATGCCCATAAAACCAATAAGAAAGGATAAGGACAAAGAAATCACAGTTTGAAAGCAGGAGACAATATGGCCACACACAACTGCACAACATCAGCACAGATACGGCAACGCATATGAAGTGTATATACCTTGCTCACCCACTTTCCAAGTAGCCAGGCAACTTTTCGGCGCAATATGCGACCATTTGGGTGTTGGTTTCGAATTTCATGCACAAGGGCTCCTTCCCACCTGATCCAGAGGTTGCAATATACCGTCAGAAGTTTTCAGCATGTCTCTATTTGGACTGAATTTTGCATCAATTTCTCAGTTTTTCCCCTAATCCTTGTTGCAAAGGGGAGCAGAGTCTATAGCCATAAAGACACAGCAATGAAGTTTAATAAGCCCATTACCTATGAATCGTTTTTGTCAAATCTACGCCCACTCATGTCTGCAGAGGAAGATGTGCTTTAGGATTCACTAACCATGACTTGAGGTCTATGTAGTCATGAAGATCATAATTAGCAGCTCCGACAGCATTGTATGCAGCTTCTTTGAGAAGCAATGCAGGTGTGATAATGACATCTGCCCCTGGTGCTGCAGGGGGGCATCCCTCTAACGCCTGCTTCAATATTTCAACCACTACTGGAGCCAACAGCTGCATGTACACCAGACAGGCCCATATTAAAATGGTTCCCTGAATACAAGGCCTCAAAACTGCAAAACATCCTATGAAACATACCCACTATTACTGTCACCACATACATGCAGCAATCCTATCAGACCATAGAAGGTAATCAAATCAAAGTCCAAGTCAACAAGGTATTTCCAGCAATCACTTATGATACACCAGGAACAATTGCAGATGCTCTCTGACAAACTGATTTCAACTACTATATGAGAGTCATGATCCTTCAAAACTAATAGTAATTTTCCTTCACCCCTTAAAAGCTGGCACCAGTGGCAAAGTATTCTCAAGAGTGCTATCCTTCCTCCATGCACACATCCAGTGGTTGACAGAATCACCAATCAGAGAGGCAAAGGGTAAAAGACATTGCAAGAATAAGAGTAAAGCACCTCACGATGAGACTCAAAAAGAGCAAGATAAAGAGACTCAGCACATGGACGCAATTTCTCTTTGCACTGGATCAAGTCTTGCTCATGATGGAATGCTTCTGGATCCAGTGCCCACTCATCCAAATCCGCAGGAGTGAGCACAAAGTAACTGGACAATGACAGAAAGCAAAAAGCACATGTCAGAACAAAGGAACACAACATCCATATGCTCACCACATCATTGTCAGCACAAAATATCAAAACCATGAAACATACTTCATAGAAAGAATCATTAAATCTGGCAAAATGGTGAAGGAAATCTCAAAAACTTCTACAAGCTGATCCCTAGATGTAGCAGTTTAAGACAGACAGAGTTCCAACTTTCACAGCTCCACACAGATGACTGTGAGAATGCAAAACAAAATTATGATGCTATTTTCGAATCTAGGTACTTAGAGCATCTTATACTAGGTAGAACGAAAAGGCTACCAACCAACCTCCGGACAAGGATTCCACAAAGCAAAACCAGGCGCTGATTGCCCAGAAGCACTAGCAAAATTTCTTCAGCCTGTCTAGCCAAAGTCCCTTTGGTCTCCTCCATTGTTGGAGTGGTTTGCCCCACAACCCGCCCAGCTTTGTTGGGCCTATAGGCGACACATTGGATGACACTCCGAACAAAGATTGTACACTTTATCAAAAAGGGTTCAAATACAACACTTCTTTCCTTTGGTTCTGCAATTTGCGCATAGCAAAACTCCAACACAGGGGGAAGTACAGCCAAGTTGCTAAAGGAGTACGGATGTGTTGATTGCACTTCCACCAGTATCTTCATCAACCTCAAACAGGCCTTGTCAACAAACTCTTGGAGGACTAGACCTTGTGTTAGCAAAGAGCCTGCAGGACACAAGCCTCCATTGTTACTGTTAACAAAAGGAATAAACATTGACCGGATAACATAAACAGCCCACATTGTTTACATCTGCAAAAGGAAAGATGCAACTTCAACACACAGAGGCCAATTTTATCAATAAAGAACCAAGCTGCAAGCAAGTGTCTTAAGAGAGTCAAATATAGTGATCCACAGTTTGGACAACAATCCAGACAACAGCACGCATGACACAGATTGGTACAGAAACATACGATAGTGCAGTAGTGATTGAACTGCATGCAGAAACTTAGGGCACACTTCTTTCACAGGTCCAACTTCCTGCAGTAGCCCACACGAGCAAAAATGACTGAGACAATCTGTACACTAGAGGGTGATAATATAGAGATACAGACTCTAAAATAGTGTGGGTGAATCTCACATGCTGCAATTTGCATAGAGATGCAACATTCATCGGTCAGAAGACCTGCTTTCATTACAATTGGTGCACCCAAAAGGTCATTCTCAAAAGACCATAAAGGAAAAGGAACCACAATAAAGAAACACCAGGAATAAGTAAATGATGCAGCACAGAATAAGGGCAATGCAAAAACAAACCAGTTGACCCAGGTTGAGTGAAGTTAAGCATATCAGTAACTCTGAACCAGTCCTCTACTTCCCACAAAGTTGCATGGAAAAAGCACATACTTGGACTGACTTGGCATCACTTTGGAAGCCATGAAGTAGCATGCGCCGCAACACCTTTAGGCAGAGCATCCATCTTTCACAGGTCAAACGGAGAGTCTGCTCTTGGTCAGTAGAGAGATGATCACTTTCTGTGCCTCTGATGATACTTGAAAGTCCTTGAATGATGCCTTGTGTGTCAGCGCACCAGTGATGCCAGGTGTAATCAAAATACTGCAATGTGATCTGCACATACAAAATCAAGAACACCTAAGATCCCTTAAAGATCTACCAGCAAGAAGGCTACAGACTAAAACAATTCCATTGATCTCTTCTTGGCCTTGACCTGAAAGTGCCCTGTGCTCAATGTTAGCTAGATTGCATATGAAACCCAACATGTATACCTCTGCAAAGTTGCGCTGGTCTGCTGCAAGACGCTTTGTGGACAGTTCCTTCAAAATTTGATTGAGAACCAAATAGACCCGCTGCGTCATAAGCACATCGGGAGACTGCAACTTCTGCAGCAATGTTGGGAATAACTCTTGCCTGCCACCAACCTTGCAAGTACCAAACTCAGAAAGCATTCTGGCAAGAAAAAGAAGGGGTATCAACCACTTAGACCCCAATAATTTGCAACAGGAAAAACATATCCACACTAGAATGGCATAACCAAAAACAAAGATTTGAATGTTAAAGATAAAAATGTGTTCCATAACTCTCACATGACTTTCAAAAACACAGATCAAGATCAAGTTAACAAATAAGGAAACACCAGGATTTAGTAAATGAAACAACACATACCATTCTCGAGGATAGTCAAATCGAGCAATTTTAGAAATAAGGAGGGCAAGTTGCACAGCAACCTGAAAAAAAAAAAAAAAAAAAAAAAAAAAAAAAACAAAAAAAAAAAAAAAAAAAAAAAACAAAAAAAAAAAAAAAAAAAAAAAAAAAAAAAAAAAAAAAAAAAAAAAAAAAAAAAAAACAA
>Ga0116231_10008320_pt1 | contig 18271 bp, 13 predicted proteins | sample S1TSphgellanicum_2_FD_89695 | JGI IMG/M metagenome (GOLD analysis project Ga0116231, IMG submission 89695) | Host-associated microbial communities from peat moss isolated from Minnesota, USA - S1T2_Fd - Sphagnum magellanicum MG | ecosystem: Host-associated > Plants > Peat moss > Unclassified...
AATTGCATGGGCTTGAAGCACCTCCCTCTTGTCAGCATTGTGCTCCTTCTTCTTAACATTCTTGTTGGAATTACCCTTGGTGGGCAAAGCCTGAGTGGAAGGCTGAGGTGCCTTGGCTTTTGGTTGAGGGACAACGGAAGATGCTGGTAGATTCTGCTGTTGTAATCGGAGTTGCTTCCGCTCTGGAAACTTGGCAAAATAGATAGATTCCTGATGTTCCTCTTTCCCACAATAATCACAAAAGAGATCCTTGGAAGGGATGTTGCACTCACTAGCTTTGTGGGCAGGATTGCCGCAGTAGTTGTAAGAAGGTAAGATGGGTGTAGCCGAGTGCACCGCTTTAGTCCTTGAAGAAGAATGTGATGATCTAGTTGGCGGAGTTGGTGTAGGTTGAGGCTTTGAACGTGATGGAGGCCTCATAGTACTGGCCTCATAGTGTGCATGAGCCAGTTCCAACTTTTCGGAAATGTTGTACACATCTAGCAAAGTGTATGAGTCTCTAAATTTTGCAAAGACCCGTTGCAAAACTTGCGCGTGGAGTGTTGGAGTACCTTCCAACGAACGAAGATACAAGTGGGCAGCTTCCAAGTCGGTGATGCTCTGGGTATCCTCTTTGAGTTTGAGAAGCCTCCTGTAGAGCATCTTGAAGGTTTCATCCTTCTGTCGAGAGAAGGTGGCAAGTTGAAATTTTTTTCAGAACTTTTGATTGGAAATTCCAGCTCAAAAATTCGAAAGAATATCCCCACTGGATCAGCAAAAGCTGGTGCATGAGTTGTGGGAGGAATGTTTGCAGTAGCAGTAATGAGTTGTTGAGGAAAAAGGTTTATTGAGGTAGGTACCGGGTTTGGATTATTCGGCACAGTCCCGTGATGTGCAATTGCAGCTCGTAATGCAGCTTGAGAGGCGGTGGCAATGGCTATGGCGTATGTTGGATTGGGAATTTGGGTGACACCCAAAATCCTTGTAGAATGTTGCTCGTAGACATCCAACGCCTCATAGTGCACATAACGAGCCAATTGTTTGAATGCAAACACTTCGGTGTAATTAGCGCCATACTTGGACTCCAATTCACAAACCACAATTGAGAAGGTTGCTTTGAACTCCCTCAAAGAAATAGTACCTGGCCTTTCCCTAAATTTCTCAATTCTCCCAAAGGAATTGCTCACCTCCATGGTGTATATGGGTGCTGAAGTCACAGCTTGCAACGGAGTATACGGTGATGGTGCGAAAGTAGGTGTAGTAACAGGCGTAGTCCACAGATGAGCCCCTCCAAATGGACTCTGATGTACCGTTGATGTAGTGTAACATGAGCCTGAATTCTTGGTAGGAGTTGTACTAGACGATGATGGTGCTATAGACAGTTGATGGTATTGTCGTGAAGCTCGTGAGCTTAAAGAAATCGGCTCAAAAGATTGTGTGTTACTTCGTAGTTGATACCTGGGCTTTGGTCGAACGGTATTGCTTTCATCATCCGAGGACATGGTGTTGTCCCATGCCCTAAAATGTTGTGATAGTACACATCACTAACTATAAAATTTTAACACAATGTATAATTTGAAGAATATAGTGCATTATTCTAAAGGTAGGACGACAAAAATAACACGTAGGACGTCATGACGTTAGGACGCAAGGTGCAAGACGTCAGGCGCAGGGCGTAGGACGACAGGTGCAGGACGTTAGGACGAAAGTCCGGGGACGAAAGTCGGACTCATGTCGGATGTGCAGAGTTTAGCCGCCGTTGCAACGATGGCGGGCGACGGCGCTGCACTGCAGCTCCTCGCAACGTAACGCTGCGACGATGGCCGAGCAACGTGGAGCTACAACAATGCAAGCTCGCGTTGCGGTAGTGCTGCGGCGCTGTTGTAACACGTGTCGTGAGAGTGCTACGACACTATTTCTGCAGCTTTCGTCGCAGCAACGTTGCAATGTTATTGCTGCAGCACCTGTCGCGAGAGCGCATCGGCGTTGTTGCAGCAAGCGTTGTAGTAACACGACAGCAGCTCACGTTGCTGCGGCACTGTTGCAACAAGTGTTGCGGCACTGTTGGAGCAGGCGCTACGACACTGTTGCAGCAAACGTTGCGGCAACGCTGGGGCGCTGCTCCAATTCGCGTCGTTGCGACATTGTAGCAGGCGTCGTGGCAGCGCTGCGGCGTTGCTTTAGCTCGCGTCGTAGCGACGTTGCAACAAGCGTCGTGGTAGCGTTGCGGCGTTGTTGTAAGCTCGCAGCAACGACGGAGAGCAACGCACTATGCAATGATGGCGAGTGGTAATAGTGTTCGCGACAACGGCAGGCGGCCAGAATTTTTGTTTTGTTTTTTTCTTTTACTCGACAGTTTCAAGAGAACAAAAAAGAGAAAAAAGGCAGAGCTTTGAAACCTGTTTCCCCGCTCTGTTGGTTGGCATAACACAAGCTCCTTCTTGCAACGTTAACTCCTTTCGGTAGCAACAACACCAGCACCCTCTGGCAACAATAGCACGAGTAACACCAGTAACACTAACAACATTAGCAGTAGCAACGATAACTTAAAAACTCAATAACTTACAAGCAAAAAAAATCTGTGGCTTTCAACATGAAACATAGAAAGTGCAGTTTTTCTAGAATTGAAATGCAAAGCAAGAAAGAAATGAAGTGTATGTAAATGGTGGCCGTGCAATGGCCGCCGTGAGCATCTAGAAATCCTAGCTTATGATGGAGGAAACTCCTGACAAAGGAATTCTAGAAAAACTAAAAGGAGAAAGAAAGGGTTAAGCCTTTTATACCGTGCCAACACTGAAACCCTAAGTACTTAATAGCGTACAGTCGCCTAAGACCGTACATCAACCCTAAAACCGCACATGGGCATGCTCGTAACTGGCCATCATGTATGAGGCCATGTACGGGCATGACAGCCCATGTGAGAGCCTCTATCAATATTTAGCACCTCCAACATGCAATCTTAGTTTCTCCCACCGCCGCACCCCCTCCTTAATGTTCACCCTTAAACCTCAACAAGTGGATTGTACAAAGTGATTGCCTATTAAGGCTCACCATCTGAGCCAATCATTATCATCGACGAATGAAAAAACATTCATTTACTGCTACTGATGCTCTTGTAAGACACTGTTAACATGTGCACTTTTACTAGTCTAAATGAGTTTCACAATTTTTACCTGTAAAATTTCATCCATACAGTACCATAGAGACCATTGTACTGTTACGTTTGGGCATGCTCTTGGAGGCCCAAGTAGGGGGTGTGGATGGACCCAAAAAGTACCATAGAGACCATTTTACTACTGCCTTTGTGCATACTCTTGGAGGCCCAAATAGGGGGTGTGGATGGACCTGCTCTTGGAATCAAAGGAAGGTCCGCTGTTTCAAAAAGGGCGGAAGGTTGGGGGGGGGGGGAGGGGGGACCCACACTGGTGGGCCTGAAATGTAGGTACTCAGGTAGAGCCTAATTGGAAAAAGAAAAATTATTTCTTTTTGGATAGGGGTTGAGGGACCACACATCCTGTTCCAAGATTTGAAGACGATTTTGAAGAGGTCAAGAACGTTGGTGGCTCCAATCCCTTGGCCAGCAGCCCTGCTGCCCCACTCCGGAGTCCATTTCCCAAGCAGCCCGAGTTATCTGGAGACCCACCCCACATGTAGGTAGGTGGAGCCAGTCAGACTGGGGTCTTGAGCGGAAGCACACAGCACGGGCAGGGCAGGGTAGGGCAGCACAGAACTCCGGATTAAGAAGACGTGGCGGAAACCCCGGGTGCCAGAGATCTGGTCGGGAGAGAGCTAGCAACAAGCCCGGAGCGTGAGAGAAAATAGGTACCTAGGGCAGCATCAGTTCATCACTGAAAACTGTCCCTCACCGAACCCGCATAATAAATGCCTATCACGTGGAAGAAAGTATCCCAGTTGTATTTAAATCAGACCCCAATAATTTACTGTGTCACCGTCGCGTTGGGTTGACTTGAGCGGCTCACGGCTTTGCTCTTCATACTATACGGCCGGGCAGTTGTTTTTTTGGGGTGAAAAATTTCTCTTCTCGTGTAGGTAACAACTAACAACCCCTTGTTTTTTTTTAAAAGGTTAAAAGGCAAGAAGCATATTGTGTTTAGATTCATTATAGAGTATCGTAGCTTAAGGGATTTGGGCCCCTAAGTAATAATAGGTCAATTTTTATATAAGGATTTTTGAGACATGATATTTTGGCTTTTATTGAAACTTGAGATTCAAGTTATAATAGCTTGAAGGATTTTGGTTTCTTTTAGAAGAATTCTTTTGAAGATTATATTTTTGCATGGTGAAATATTTGAGTTTCCACAATTCTTCTTTTGCCTTAAAGATACTTTATAATGTAAATGGTAAGGCCACAGTGTGACACACCCCTTGTTTTTTAGTCAGCCAAAGTGTCCATCATCCATAGGAAGATGTGAAAATTTGAGGATTGTCCCTAGGAAATTTAGTCAAATATCAGTAAAAACGCAATTTTGTAATCATCCTTCTATAGTTTTGGGTACACACTAAAAATTGAATGTCCAAACCTCTGGCAATAGTTTTTTTTCCTCCCTCATTTTTGACAAGTTTTTTTTTTCCCAATTTTTTTGATGATAAAAACTTGGGTATTTTTCCCAAAAATAGAAAAAAAGTCAAATTTACACCTAGAAAAAATTCAGAAACAAAGTGCTTCTAAAAATTGAAAACCTCCAAAATGATAAATTGCTTCAATTTTGAAATTTATTTTTGTTTGAAGAAAATTGTCATTTAAAAAAAGCTCCAAGTCTTGTTCTGATGCAACCATTCTATTCCACCACTCATACACTAGTGCTTGCACACTTAAGATTTGGATGTTTCATGGTAGAAGGACTTTTAGCTTAAGAGGGGGTTTGGAACTATGAAGATTAATTTTTGATTAATCCCTTCTAACACATAGGTAGATTATCAAACATATTTTAAAACAACACTTGCAATATTCATCATTCACATGATTTTCAACATGAAATTTTACATTCTTTTAAGATAGGATCACCTACGCACCTAAAGTCAAATCTTTATATATGGACTGCACTCCAAGGAAGTTCATCACACGTGTTTAAAAATTCTCCTTTATGGGGATCACTCACCAAAAAATTATAAAGTTTCCAAAATGGTATTCACAATAATCCTCACATTTTATTTTTTCAAGGTTTTTTATTCACATATGATACTTTTACAAGTTTTGATCCAACTAACAACATTAAATTACTGAATGTGAATTATAAGCCAAAAGCTTCAATCTCTATCCCTTATATATTTGAAAGAAAGAAATGAATGAATAATCAACTACATTCATCTACATCTATTCCCCATGTAACAGACTAATCAAATGCCACTTATAACTTTTCATCCTTCTATGAATAAATTTTATATTATTTGAAGTCTAAGATTTGGTCAAGTCCATATACTTGACCTTTTGTTATTACAAACCCAAAATAGTTATCTAAATTATTCATAATCAATCCTTATGCCCTTAGTCAAAAGATTCTCCTTATAGGACCCATGAGACTCATTATTTATTCCCCATTTTTATCCATACTATTATCGCAAACAATAATACCATTATTTACAATTACAAATAATTATTTTATTGTTACAGACCCAATGTTTACATGCGATGTCAATGTTATACAATCTACCCACTGCAGTGGGTAAGTAAGACCTTATTGTAGGTCTTTGTGTAGTGATTTATGCCAGAAAAGGCCTTTAGAAAAGGTGATCTGAGGTCCTTGCCGCCTCGCCTCAACACCCATTTCATGAAGGCCTTCAAACTGTGAACTTTTCCTTCACTTCAAACCCAAGTCATTAAATTTACTTGAATTGTAACAAGCTTTGAGAGAATTCTTAATGTATTTATAGGGCAGATTACATTTAGTAATCAGGCTTAAAAGAAGAGCCCTAGGGCAGAGGGTGTGAAAGAGCCTTAGAGTGGAGGGTGTGAGATTGTAAGATTCCTAGGGTGCAGGATGTAAGCCAATAAGATCTTTGGAACATAATTTAAAAAGAAAAGAACCATTGATTACCTCGGGCATTAGGCTCCGCCCTGGTGCTCACACAATAATTCCCTGATAGCAGGGCCTTATCCTATATTAAAGTTTTTTTGAAAAAATCAATTTCATGTACCTATCCATTTGATGGAGTCTCTTCATTCACAACCCTATTCAGCTCTCCTATTCATCGGATGGGCTGCCTCCCAAGTTCTGTTTTTAAAAAAATTTACAATTGGTCACTTTGATTGGCCCATCAGCCAAAAACTGAATCTCAGAAGGCTTCCTAAAATAACAATTTCTATGTGAGGATGAAGTGCCTCACCCTTGGCTCCCCCTATATAAGGGAGAATGGGAGAACATTGGGCAAAGGATTTGGGATAAATTGAGGCCCTATTAGGAACGTTGTTGTGGAATGCATTGAGAACTTGAGGAACATGATAGGAACATAAGAATAAAAGAATTGCATCCTCACACCCCTCACCTCCAAAATGAAAAAAGATCCAACTTCTTGGGTATATGTTTATTTGTTTCATTGGCTGCATTAGACATGGTTACCACCATTTTTCCACCTCAGCTAACACCCCTTCTACAAAGCACACCATACCTACTGTAGTACATTTTCAGATCCGGCACTAATTAAATCATTTTGAAAATGCTGAATTTCTTAGAATTTTTTTAAAATGCCAAAATGTAAAGAATTATTATCCTTGGATGTCAACATCTTGGGAATTAGGCTAGGTCTCATTCTATTATAGCTTTTATCTAGAGAAGCTGCCTATATTTATTGCCGAAATTCCATAAATGATTAAATTTACTGCCAAAATGGATTTTAAAAATAAAATAATTATTCAGCACCAAGGTGCTGAATCTGAAAAGGTACTACAGTATTCAGCCTCCTCTAGTTATCCCAAACCCTAGGCATTTTTCAAAGATTTAGACCTTTTTCACCTTCAATACTTAATAATTGAAAATTTCTTGCAATAGCATTTCAAAATGTAATGCAAACTGATAAATCTATAGGAAATTATAACACATTTATTTGATTTTGTACAACATTAGATCATAGATGCCAAGAAATGGTGCAGAAATCTCTTTAGGACTATTGGCTTACAATTTAACACAACAAGGTCACCGAATCACAACATAACATCTCCATTCCACCTTGACCTACAGTATTCACAGAATATTTGTTGCCTATATTAAAGTTATCGGTAAAGTCACCCTCTCTTTCACCCCCCATCCCCTCTTTCAGTGGTATCCGCAAAGTAAGGAAATTTTATTAAATCCCAGTATGAAATGCATATAATGCACAAGGTTCAAGACTAATTATAATAGTTTTATACGTAGGAGCAGTGACAATATATCTAGCAGCAGTGGAGGCGCGGAGGAAAAAGGAAAGAGGGGATGAAACTCAGTTTACCACCAAAATTGGTGGAAAGACTAGTTTGGGTCCCAATTATTTCATTTTGTAAAATTTCATTCCCAGTTGCGCATTTGAGGTTCTATTCTCGCCTCTTAATCGCCTGACTTTGTGGATAACTTTATTGTACAATAAAAAACGAAAAAAAATTCGCTCAATTTTGTGATGCAGCAGAGGTGGTGATCAACCATAAGTTGATTTAGTCAAATTTTGCTATTAAAAAATGAAAGAAAGAAATCCCTATATAGTTCAGACTACCTACTTAAACAATGTATACAAATATGTTGATTTAAAAAGTTTTTACAAACATTTCTAATTCTGTCATTTTTCTCAAAAATTCATTGAATTGTGACAAAAAAATGACTTGGTTTGAAGTTTTGCACAAAAAAGAAAGGCTCACAGAACTAGCATTTTATGGATTAAATCACTAATGTATTTTCTAATAAAGGTGTAATATACACAAGGTCCATGCCCATTGGCATGATAGGTGTATATATTACATGAAATTTGCACTTCATTGAGATCAATCGTTTGTCACATTCAGATCTCACAAACCATAGTGCACCCAGTTGTGTTATTGGTACCCTTAAAAAGCCCTCAATGGGTAGGGGTACCAAGAGCTTATTGAATTTCCAATGACACATATTGCTCAAAATTCAATATTTCATGCTCCTTAGGTCCAAAAATTGCAAAATGACCTCCATAAGATCCTACTACTCATTGAGCACTTTCCAACGGTACCAAGAGCACACCTCAATTTCCCTAAAAAAATTATTTTTTTATTTTATTACATTTTCAATGAATTCTTTTGTTCAATATTCAATAACTCTTGCACCATAGGTCAAAACATTACGAAACCACCTTGGTGCTACATACTACAGAATGGACCTGTTCCATCTGGGAACATGGCTAGTCAGTTCAGGTGAGTGAGAGACATTCTGCAAGGTAGTGATGGGTCTCTACCAGTGCCTGTTCCAAAACATAACATTTTACACCATTGATTTTTATTACTACCCTTTCATTCTCATCTGCTCGGGAACTTCCAAAAGTGGAACTGGAAGACCAATCCCATCTTACCTAGGGAAATACCTACAAAAACAAACAAGAATAATAAGACCCCCCAAAACCGTTATACAAAATTGCAGTATTCTTCATTTTGTTTTTTTGGAGACCCTGCAAAATCAACATTGGATTCCGAAAACTGATATTTGCTTCCTCTGCCAAAGACATGTTTGAGAAAAAGTCTATCATGTTCCGTACTCAAGTATACTTTGCTCGGGTTGTTCGGGTTCATTTCTGGTTTGTGAAGGGGGGTCATCCTTTTCAGGCATGCAAGTCAATTATGTGAATCTCTTCCAAATATGCATCCAGCAATCTACTGATGGCTCCAGCCTTGCCTGACCAAACTCCTTAGAGGCACATTCCTCCACAAGAGTTTCGTGGGATTAACCTAACCTCCAATGAACCTCAATTTGGCATTAATGTGGGGGCAAAGTTGGTGATGAATAAATTTAAGAATCAAAATCCTTCTCAGCCAATGAGGAGATGCAGCATGCACTCCCAGATGTGAGTTTCTTTTCTATTTTGGGTCATTGGTGGTTTTTTGTGTCATGGCACACTTCTGTTTTGGTTCAGTTTGCAAGGTGGTTGTGAAGGTTCAAAAACAATTTTATTCTTTTCACTCACATGGGTGAACCACATGGAAAGAACACTATACACAAACATTTGTTTTTTTGAGTCTGCAAGGTGGTTGTGAAGGTCCAAATAGAGTTTTATTCTTAGCACTTGCCTCAGTTGGCGACATGTACAGGGTACTAAAGGTCAACTTTTTTTGTTTTGGTTTAGTCTGAAAAGACTATTTGATTTTTTGAGAATCACAATTATAAATCCTAACGAACTGCCGCAATAACCTTGAGGGGGTTGTCCTGTTCCTAATAGGCACCCAACACTGGTAGGAACCTTTCATCCAATGGATTAACCATTTTGTGGTCAATTAATCTGAATATAATATCAGCTAAGCCAAGAAATCCAATAGGTAGTCCAATCACTATGGAGGGTGTTAAGAAATGGAGTGCTTGGTATTTTTCACCCAATCACAGCATCTGGTCTGAAAATGTAGGAATTGTTTCTCTACTTATACATTGCAAAATTTAAATCTCAAAAACTCTCAATGTTCGAACTTGGAACACCTATTGTGAGTTAAAATTGTCCAAATGTCTACTTTTATAAATTGTTGAATGGTGGACTGGTAGATAGCCCAAGGTTGCACTCATTAAGCATGCTTTATAGGGATTAAAGAGGCCACCTTTATGATTCTAGATACTAGATAGTCACTAGTTGATGGTTGAATTATGAATAACTAGTTTCAAATGCAACTTCATTGTCAACTTTTTCATATTTATAATTTGGAAACCATGGGAAACAAGAATGTGGAATGAAGATCATGTTCTAAATAAGGCACCATCATGAAAGGGTGATATGAAAGCGGGAAGATATGCAACCAGTGATGATTGAAGTGAATATGTGGAAACTTGAGGGAAGGTGCACAAAAGTTGGAAAAGAGTGAAGATCAACAGGTTGGATGGTTGAAAGAAAATAAACAAGGGAGAGGAAGCATGTTTTTGACATTGGTTTAGAGACATGGAATTATGCCGACGAGCCTGAAACCAGTGGCATTTCTGGAATAGTTGATGCAATTTGAGAATTTAATGTTGACTAGTGTGGCCTATGCCGTTGGCCCAAGTGCTACCACGTCCTCAACTGATTTTTCGTTCCAAAACCTGGTTTTTTGGAATTTATTTGAATTTTCAGCCACAGAAATCACTTAAAAATTAATCTCTCCCACATTCTGAATCCAAATCTTACCAAATAAATTTCATTAAATCCTGCTCATCAGGATCTTTCCAACAACACCAAAGGCACATTTCAATTCCTCCGAAATTTTCAGCTACGATTTAATTTAATTTTCAGTGAAAAAATATTCAATATTCAAAAACTTTTGCACCGCAAGTCCAAATATCATGGAACCAAGCCCATCCACCCTTCCTCATCAAGAGCTTTCCAAAGACACCAAGAACGCGATCTGAAGCATCCCGGTTCAGTGGATCTCATACCTACAAAACAAAACAAACTACCTTCCTTCATAGATAGATGTTGATGTAAATTTGAGGAAATTTCAAAATTTGACAATGTTGATAAATTTTTTGACCTTACTAATATGGAGGGTAATACCCTTTGTCTTGATTGATCACTGCTTGCAAACCCAACTGAATTGAATGAAGATCTTTCTACATTTGTCCAAGATTCACACCTTCAAACATGGAGGCAGTTTTGTTCAATGAGACCAGATTGCAACAAACACATTTTTGCCCAGAAAATTCCAATGCTCAGTCTTATGCACTTTCTTTGTTCTTTTATTCTGTCATTTGAATCTAAAACACATAGAACCTTGAACCTAGAAGAACAGACGACTTATTGGCATAAGCAAGAATTAGTGGTTTGATAGGCTTCACATGTGAATCTAATGGTCCTCACTAGATAGCACAATTGAAGATGCCAATTAAAAAGAAGATGCAATCTATCCACAATGCAAGAAAGGGGTTGCACCTTTCTGGCATTTTTGAGGTTATGTTTTCTATTCATCATCCGCCCATGATGATTAAACAGTCCATTTCAAAGTTCCACAACTGGTTGAGAAAAGTACTAATTTTGACAGGACATCTATTATCCAGCAGGTAATTTCTTTCAAAGCACATTTCTGTCACTCCATGTTAGACTCGCACTTTGAGAATGTGACAACACACACACACACACACACATAAAAGTGTAAGGTAAAGGCTGAAGAGCCGGGGCAATCCCAAATAAGAGACTGCCCAAGGCAGAGTTGAAGGGCCCTTATTTCAGGAACACCTTGTTCCTCATTCCACGAAGCACTTGCAGCAAATTATTTTTGAAAATTGTTTGCAATGTGATACCCACTGGGTATAACCCAAAAAAAAAGTGAAATGCCTGCTGAAACAGGCATTTCACTTCTCAAGACACTGCCCTTTGTGGAGGATAAATTCTGCTGGATAATGTGCGGCCTCCAGATCTATAGAAATTTTCTGCCAGTGTTTTATGTTATACATAACAAAATGAGTCTAATGAGTTTGGCAGGGTTTTGCATAAAATCAGTCTAACATGTGATATCCTGACAGTACCTTGACAAAGTACCAATTGACACACTACATGGACCCATCACTTTAGCAGCACCGAATAGGTCTACCAATGCTGGCTAATCGTTTTGCGGGCTCTGTGGGGAGAGTGGCAGAGGGACTCCACATCATGGCAATGATCTTATATTTTTATATTTACTAATGCTTATCCATTTATCTAATTTAGTCAAATATAATAAATTTCTGTGCAAGACAGAATACAAAACCTTCTGACACCAACAGACACTAGGAATAAAATCAACTATATAATAATAATATAAGCAATTTTCTGAGACCTTCACCATGCAAAAGACTTGAAACACCTGCTCTGCACAAGGGCTACTAGTTCAATGTTAAGCTAGAACCGCCTTGTCCTTATTACCCTCTCCTTTAGGGCAGTGAGCCCTGAGGTTACTTGTCTGCTGTACAGTTGAGGGGCCAGTGTAGTCTAGTTAATATTGATATGTCGAGAGTGGAAACATAATCCCAGTGGTGATGGTTTGGTGGTATAGCCTGTGGTATAGGATCCTTGTATTCTCATTTCAAAACTTGGAAGGCTTCATTCATATTTGAAGAACTATATTTTGGCTTGAAATCTTCTTTGTGACTACCTAATTCAGTCATTGTGAGTGTCATATTAGAATGCATGCATTAATCTATTTCAAAAGTTTGTTAAATTAGTGAAGCTTCAAATCCAAGATTAGGCAACATATAATTGACCTTGTATGAGCTCAATCTAAAGCACCCTTCACACCTAGTGGTAGGTGGTGCTAGGGTTTGGTGCCTAACACCAAGCTAACACCAAATATCTTGCCGATGTGGCATAGTGGGAGATAACACCAAGATAGCATAAAAGCAAAATCCATTCACACTTGGGTATGAGTGTTTGTTTCCACCAACATGACAGTGCAAGAATGATCGTTGTCTCATCAAACTAGTTGGCGTTGCCACACCTTGAACTCGTTTCCTCACTCTCTTTTCACATTCGCATCTCTTCACATTCTTGTTTTTTCAAGTTCTTTCCACTCTACCTTTGTTTCTTCATTTTCTTTGCACTTTCTTTTTGGTTTGTAGTTTTTTTTTCTCTCATTCAGGGTGACTTTGTATGCATTTAGATTTTTCATTTGCTTTGTGTTTTCCTACTCCACCTTTTTTACAAATTTTTTCTACACTTTCACATCATTGAATATATATTTCTTATGTAATAGCCATGGATGATGAAGCAATTGATGTTTTCATTTTGTCATGTCTTCTATTGCTAATTCAAATGGTGCAACAAATGTTTCAATCATCACCTACAATGTTACCATCCCTTGAAACATTGGAACAATTGTTAAGACATTCACCTTAGATTGTGAATTCTCATGTTGTTGCAATACATAATCATTGTATGTCAAAATGCTCTCAATAGCTTGACACCTGACCTTGGTTTGTGCATGAAACCCATAAGCATTACTTGGTTTTCCACTTTCTTTTTACTAAGTTTGATGACAAAAGATGGGTAGAAAATTTTCATATGACCAAAGCCACATTATTCCACATTGTAGCAAATTTGAAACCCATCATAGGAAAGCAAGATACCAACTATAGGAAAATTGTTCCTATAGAAATTTGTGTATGTTGTGTAATGTACAAACTAACTTTCTGGTTCCTATTGAACTTTTTGCAATGGGGAAATCCATAGTTTCCCTCATTTTTCATGAATTTGTTTATGCAATCAATCAAGTTTATAGTGGTTTGATGAAGTGGCTTGAAGGACCAACAATGACACTTGTCATGGAATTTTTTTAAATGGTGTGGTTTATTCAATGTGGTGGGTGTTGTTGATGGCACCCATATATCCAATGCAAGATCACAAAGAGTTCATGCTGCAGATTATTACCATAAAATTGGTAGATATTCTATAGTCGCACAAGCCGTGGTCGATTATAATAAAAGGTTCAAATATGTTTTTGTTGGGCTCCCAGGTTAAGTTAATGGTTCTAGGGTTTTTTGTAAATTTGGTGTGTATAGAAAAGGCACAACATATGGGTTTGTTTGACATTATTAGAGGTTCCCAACATGGATTTCCCCATTACATATTAAGAGATAAAGGGTATCCACTAATATCATGGATAATGACACCATTCAAGGAAGATGCTAACCATACAATTCTAAAATTCTTGTATAACAAAAAACACAAGAGAAGTCAAAGTGTTGTGCAAAATTCTTTTGGGATCTTGAAAATAACCTTAAGAGAATTATTAGGGAAGTCTAAATTGGGTGTCACTTTCTTGCTTGATGTATTCATCTCTTGTTGTCTACTACATCATCTATTGCGATTTGAAGTTGAATCCAACATTGAGAGGTTGATGCGAGTCATCAACCAAGATTTGCAAACAAGTAAAAGAGGAGGGGATGATGTTAATGTTCCACACATATTCATTGAACTTGGTGATCATGAACAAACGAATAAAGTTGAAAAACAAAAGCAAGTTGGAGATGCAAAATGATGAGAATTATGCAATTTTCTTGGAAGACAAAAAAAATTCTAATCAATTCATGCAAGTATGACCTTTGACCATCCTCCTTTCTCAAAATTTGATAGCAATTTTCATTTCAACCTGCAAGCTTCTATCTACATTAATATCTTATGTAGTTCAATGTTTGTAAATTGAATCTTGTTCATTATTGATTAGACATCAAAATTGTGTTACATGTTGAGTCAATGTAATTCACCTTTCTACATTCAATGTTGTTTGTCATTGATTACATCATCTCTTTGTGCTCTTTACTTTATTGAATTGTTTACAACTATTCAATGCCCATGAGCTTCACTTGGTGGAATTTCATGGAATTGCATGTTAATTGCATGTGTAGGCATTCTATCCCATGCCAACACCATGGTCATGGGTGTTGGCAAGCTACAATCTACACAATTTTTAGCAAATACTATATATAATATCGAAAGTAGCAACACATAAGATTTCATTCACTTTAAATAATTTTAAAGATCACATATAAATGATTTGGGCTTCAAAATTAAAAGAAGTCACAATAATTATGAATATGAAATTGAGACATCATTGTACATTTTTGTAAATGTACACCAATAATTCAAATTTTTTTAAAAAAAATCCTTATTTGACAACAATTTTCCATTTTTAAAAAAATTCAAAACTTCATCTTACTTTTGTCAAATGGTTAAAAAACACTTAACCCAAATAAATCTTCAATGGAAGAACATTTTCATACCATAATGTACTAATGAACATTTTTAAATCATTTTATTTAAATTCCATGACCTTCAAAAAAATTGAAAACTTTGATGGGAAAGATTTTTCTTTATGGTTTCTTTGATGTATGTGTAAAATTTCTTGGAAATTTTATTATTAAATGTAGTACTTTCTAGTCCTTTTGTTGGAATTATAGAAATGTGACATGGTTCTCCAAATCAAAATAATACTTTATTGGACTATATTATCATTCATATGTGCATTGATTTCACAACATAATGCTAGATTGAAATATGAACCATCATCTTACAAAATTTTAGTGAAAATTATTTTCCAAATTTCCACCATGATGCATGAAACTTGAATAGGTATTGAAAATTGTCAAATTGTGAGAGTTTTTTGTGTAGACCATAACTTGCCAACACCCTCATAACCTATGTCAACCTTATGATTTTTTTAACCATATTCATTTGGGTCTCATACGATAGCTTTGTTTTTTTCTTTGAAATAATCAAATTGCTTTTCCAATATAACCTTTAGGGCCTTTGAACTTTTATCTTCAGTGTAGTCTATTGAATCCACTAACATTTGACAACACTTTTGTGCATAAACAAATATGTTCATTTGACACCATTGTTCCCACTTGTATAAAATCCTTTAGCACTAACACTAATGTTACGAGTTCTATTCACTAAACTTGTTGTGTGAGACTTGTGCACTAAGATGGTTAGAGTTTGTACTAAAGGTTGCATTGGTGTGTGGATTAGAGTAGGCATTAGGTTAGGTGTTGCAATAGGCATTGGGTGGAAATTATTCATACTTTCAGTTTCATTGAATGTTCATACACAAGGAAAAGGTTGTTAAGAATATATTGTTTACCAAAATAGGGAGTAATGAATAGTTATAGAAGTTTTGAAAATAGTCCTACCAAAACCAAACAATTTGTTTACCAAACTAAAAGAGTTATCCAACTAAATTAATGTCACAACCGTAGCTTTGGGCTCACAACCAAGGCAAAGGGGTACAAGGTTACGGGCCAAGAGGAAGCTCGGGAGTCAAGGCAAAGAGGTCGCAAGGGTGCGGGCCAAGAAGAAACCTGGAAGACACATCACATATTTAGTGACCGAGTCAAACCCAGAAAAAGTCGGGAATTGACCCGATTTACTTGGCTGCAAAAGGTGTGCGACATACCTTTGGAAAGCTCTCGACAAGAGCTACAACTTTGCTTCAAACCGCCTCTCGATCTGAAGTCTGTTCGCAAAGTTATGGGGTTCCAAAGTCGCGGGAGTCCCAATTGGCGCAATTTCGGGACTCCCATTCGGGAGTCCCGGGAGAAAAAAACCATTTGGATGTGGGTTCCATGGCTAGTCACAGAGTATACTATAAGGGGGAAGGTGGTGGCTTCCCCCAAGTCCGGGCCATGGTGAGTCTAGTGCGTTCGTGTTGCCCGTGGCTCGTCCTAGCACCAAAGGTGCTCCAACTATGCACTAACCACTTTGTGTGGGTTGTATGCAAGCCCATGTGAGTGAGTGAAACTTGTCAACTCTTCCTAGTTCCATCCTGGAGCTCCAACACGCCCCTCTACCCCTCAAAATGTTGTGAGCTAAGGAACGTGCCCCGATTCTTCCCTCTTCCATTGTCTTCTACTTGGACTCACATTTGAGTCCTTCAAGGAGTTGGGAGTGCGTCAATTAAAGTAAACACCTTACTAATATTTAGCAGGGTACTATTCGACAAGGCCCTACCAAATTCAATTGTCATCACTATTACCTATCGAACTTATGGGGCTATCGAAATGATGAAGGCTTTAATAATTTGAAGGTTTGCAGAATCAAGAAAGAGAATGTAGATATAAGGGGCAAAGAGTAGTTTTTACTAAACAACCTAGAATGAAAGATGTTTTATATTCAAATTTGATAATACACACTACATTAATTCCTTGTTTGATGATGTCTTTGCATGCATGTTCCCATTTTTACATTGTTTGTTAATATCAGATTGTAGCCTTGTAATATGTTTTAACTACTTGAATATGTGGTATTGTCTGTAGCTTGGTAGACAAGAACCCAGTAGCAATGTTAAACTTAATTCTCATCAAAAACATTGCTAACATCTGGCAACCATGTTGGGGATATGTGTCGTTAATAGAGGTGAAGTCATTGGCACTGGTCCATGTGGAAAAAAAATCCCATAAACATCCAACTAGTATCCTCTTCACATTTTTTTGTTGTATGAATTGCATGTTGGCTAATGGGGTCATTCCCATGTAGATGGTTTTCATTTTTCATATCATTGAAATCAATTAGGTTTTGAACATTCAAGCCAATGAGTAGATATGATCATTCTTGTTCATGATGTCACGAACATGTGGTGGGTTAAAGATTGGTCAATATCTCTAGAACTCTAGCATCATATCATATATGCTCCTATTGGGAAAAAAAGACGATTCATTACATTCTTGTCTTGAACCAAGGTTGTCAAAACAGCCATGATGCACCCATTTTGTGTTGAGCATCACGTCGGCATTTGTCTTGACATGTCTGTGACGTCCATTAAGACTAACACATGGAAAATTTTCATTATATTTGGGTTGCCCCCATTCTGCAAGGTGAAAAAAAATAGATTTAGTTGCCACACAATTGGTGATTGAAAACAAATTTGATTGCCACAACTTTCAGTTGCCATAGTTGGGTGATCGAATTTTTTTCAGGTTGGCCAAAAAATTATGGGAATGCCCAAAATGTTTTTAGTTGTTCAATCAATAATGGCCATCAATCCAACGACTTTTTTTTTTTTTTTTTTTTTTCTTACCTAAAAAAACTTTGGGCTTTTCCCAAAAAATTTAATTTCCAACTTGGGTCATCGAAAAAATTCAACCAAAAGTCAACGATTAAAGGCCACCGAAAATTTTCAATTGCCCAAGTTAATGACTGAAAATTTGGTGATTGTATTTTTCGAGCATTTCTTGAAAAAATCAAGCAACAATTAATTTTTTTGAAGCTATTGGATCGATGGCCATTCTTGATCGAACGACCAATTTTTTTGGGCAATTCCTAATTATTTTATTCAGGCAGCCAACTATGGTGACCGAAAGTGGGTGACCGAAATTTTTTAATCGCCCACTATGGTGACCAAAAGTTAATGACCAAATTTATTGTTTCAGTTGCCACAACGTTTATGACAATCAAATAACGTTATATTTGGTCGCCCTTAATTTCTTTTTGGGCAATTCAACATCGTTTTGACCTAGGTTGACCTTGCATTAATATGACGCATGACTGCATCCACGTTTAAATGCATCTATTGTTAACAAATAGAAGATCTACTCAAGTGCAAACATAAATCTTTATTGAAAGGAAACTACAACATAATGCTCACAACACAAAGCACATCATCAAGAACTCTCCAAGGTTCTTGTCACATGAAATACACAAACTTGTG
>Ga0116231_10008321_pt1 | contig 18269 bp, 15 predicted proteins | sample S1TSphgellanicum_2_FD_89695 | JGI IMG/M metagenome (GOLD analysis project Ga0116231, IMG submission 89695) | Host-associated microbial communities from peat moss isolated from Minnesota, USA - S1T2_Fd - Sphagnum magellanicum MG | ecosystem: Host-associated > Plants > Peat moss > Unclassified...
ATTTTCTCCCCACCACCAAAAAACATCTTTTTTAAATTAAAAAATTTTTTTTAAATTTAAAAAAAAAAATAAAAAAATGAGGTGGTTTGGGATTTTTTCAATTTCCAAAAAGGGGGGGGGGGGGGGGAGAGTAGAAACCATTAGATTTCTATACCTATTTTTTTTAGTGTGTAGCCAAAAATATAGAAAGACGATTAAATATTTGCACTTCATATCTTGTTTATAATATGGGGCCAAATTTGGCCAAACCTTCCTAGGGATGATCATCATTTCAAACAAAAATCCCTAAAAAAAATCAACTATGAAAATAAAAATTTATACCTTATACTAATGTACCTACACGTTGTACCTTTATATAAGAAGTTATATTTTGTATTCTAATGTAGTTGTTTCTATTCTAAATAGGTAGGCATGTAGCTAGTTAGTCATGAATGTTGGGATACAAGCCTTGTCACCCAACTCTTTCACTCCTTTAAAGCTCTTTCAATCCTTGCCAAAGGTTAGTTAGCATGTTTGCTAGTTTTTTTTTTTCTAAAACACAATAGCAAACTTGACCAACAAGTTGTTGGCACCTTAAAGTCAAGTTCAATGGTAGAACACTTATAAGACTTTCACCTACATACTAATGGGTTTAAACTCAAAGCCTCTTTTGAAGTCCCAGGTACCTAATCAAGGGTTATACCACGAAGCATGTTATCGTTAAGGTTTGTTTGTGACTTGAACAATGATGGTTTTGATTTTTTTTTTGTGATGGATTGCATTGTCTCTTGTGTCTTAATGGTTGCCATTGGGATGTAGCTATATATGTAGAGGAAAAATGCAAAGATCATGAAAAAGAGATAAAATTAGACGTAGAGCAACCTTTTTTGTCAATTATGTTTTGAAGCCCAAGAGATAATTGTCCAAAAAAACATTTAAACAAATATGACCAAATCCCATAAATAAAAGTAAACTAAAGATCCTTTAATATTATTAACTACTTAATGAAACTAGTAGGAATATTGCTACTAATACTATTGTAATTTATATTAGTTAGTTGTGAAGAGTGAGGACCTCAAAGTTTTTTTTTTTTTTTTTCTTTTGTGAGGGGCATATTTGATTGACCCAACATTTTTTTAAAAAAATCAAGTTTTGGATCGTCTCAAAATAGATATATTGTAATCTCATCTTGTTTATATCAGTTGTTGGAATGGAACTTGGGGCAATATGAAGAAATAGATGTTTTCCATTGTTGGACAACTACTAAACATAGGTTTAAAACTGACTTGGTTCTTAGTGGGTTTTCAAGTAAAAAATCTATTGGGCATATCCTTGGGTGCTACCTAGGTTGATATTTAGATTTTTGGATATGAAAGTTAAAATACTCAATTCATTAAAAACCAAGTTTTTAAAAAAAAATTGATACCTAGGTAGGTTTTATGAATAACTATGGGTTTGATTTTTATGGATCTAGGAGTAGGGAGTCTAGAGTTATTAAATTTTAAGATTTAAGGAGGCAAGGTTTAGGTTTAAGGTTAGGAGTTAGGAGGTGATGTTTAGGTTTAATGTTAGGAGGTGTTGTTTTTCCCATGGGGAAGCATGATTATATGTTGTTCATTGCTAAAATCGCCATGGTGATTCATGTATGTTTTTTCTTTCTTCCCATCCTCTTTATGTTTTTGTTGGTGTTCGGTGTTCAATGTGTTGTTGTTGGTTGGTGATCATCGTGTTGTTGTTTATGTCTTCTGTTCATTGTGTTTTTGCTGCTACCTAGTGTTGTGCTGCTCATGCCTAATGCTCATCATGTTGTTGCTATTAAAGTTCATTGTGGTTTTGCTATTACCTAGCATTCATCATGTTTTTGTTGTTGCTTCACATTCATTGTGTTGCTGTCAATTGATGTCCATTATGTTGTTGATGTTGCCTTACGTTCATCATGTTGTTTTAATGCTTGACATTCATCATGTTGTTATTACTTAAGGTTCATCATGTTATTGTTATGCCAAACATTCATTGTTTTTTGTTGATGCTCAACATTCATCGTGTGCTTGTTGTTACTTTGTGCTCATCATGTTGATGTTGTTAATAATCATAATCCTAAAAGTTAAAAATCAAGTTTTAAGAATGGCTTAATATAACCAACTAATTTAAATGAGTTAAGAACTGGTTGAGAAAAACTTGTTGGGCATGAATTTTTAAAAAATAAAAAATAGATTGGTTATAAAAGAAAACTTTTAAAAAATTAAAACCATTTCGATTCTTAAAAAATCGAAGTGTCTTTGTATCAATGTAGAGCAAAAGGTGTCTTCATCAAAGTGTGATTTTTGTTTCAACAAAGTGGCCAAAGTTATTGGTTCCCCAAAGGTGCACGTAGCCTCTTTCATCAATTACAAGAAATTTCTTGCTTACTTGTGTTTTTTGTCAAGTTTTACCTAGGCTAATGGCAAGAGGCATGAAGTTATTAATTCTTCTCTTTGTAGCTAGGAGCCCCTCACAATACATGGAATAACACAAACTAAAAAAATCCAACACCTATCCTTGTTCTCCCCAAAGAAAAAATATTGTACCTTTATGCAGTGCTTCATTGGTTGAATATAATTTCTTTTCCTAACAATGTTCATCGCCTATTTTTGCCTAGCTTAATAGCCCCTTCCAAGAGTTGGGGTACTTATTGGAACTTATCATTAAAATATGGAGACTTGGAACCTTTCTTTTATCTAAAATTTTGAAAATTTGGGCCATTTTTTATACATATTTTTTAATAGGTCCAAATCATATTTTTCAAGTCAGAATTTAGAAAAACTTTGGCAATAATAAAATTTCACTAATGTCACAAAGAAAAACAAAAAAGCCCTACATTTCAAATTAACAATCATCCATGCAAAAGCTCAAACATTGAATTTTAGCTAGAAATCATGGTGATTTTCTTTTCCTTTTTCTTTTAAAAATATTATAGTAGTTAATAAGTTTTACAAGTTCATTAAAAAATAAAATAACACAATCAAGTCTCAAGATTGACTTACTTTGCAACAACAAAGGAAGCTTGAGTTGGTTGTTGTCTTATGAATGTAATTGCATGTGTTAATGGATTTGGCACAATTGCACATGTTGTTGGATTGCTTACTTGTGGGGGTAGATGAATGGTTAATGATGTACCTACCTACACATGTTGTGCTTTTCTCTCCAAGCCATGTAGTAGTTGTTGTTGTTAAATGGTGCATGATTCTTGTTGGGAATTAATGAACTTGAGCTCATCTACCAACTTTCAAACTAATGTTGATTCTACTACTAACAAGAAGAGGGTTATAAATTATGTCCATAAAGGCATGCGGATCATGAAGCCCAAAGTGAACCAACCCCATGCTTACATTAGTTGGGGATGTATGTGGTTGAATGATCATAAATTTTTTGTTGGTCCATAGCACATAGGTGAACACAATTTGATTAATTTAAAAAAAAAAGGTTCAACCTTGCCCATCTTTAAAAACCTATTTTTGTCTTTTGTTTTTTTTTTTCAAATCCAACCACACCCACTTACCTACCACCTTGCCCCTACCTATGAACTAACACACTCAACACCTTAGTTTACTTTTAAAAAATTATTGATGTACTTCTATTTACCTATTGATTTACCTACCTCCTTAAAAAAAACCCACCAAGGTTGCAATCCTATCGACAACTAATGAAAGTACAACATACATATGAAATTAAATTTCCCTTAAACCCCTATCTACATACCCATCAAAGTCGCAATGCCATCAACAACATATGAGGGTATTGCATATGCATTACGTAACCACCTCCCCCTCAAGCTTTGTCTAATAAAAGCCTCATTTTACCCCCTTTATGAACATATATGAAACAACATTCATGCAATTATATGTAAGGTTTGTCAATGTGATGAGGATATTGCATTATCAATTGTGTTAACAATGACCATAAACCTTCATTGATGAACTTAGTATTTTTCATTATGTTGTGCCCATACCATAGTCAATGTTTTCTTCTTGCAAATGAGAGTATTGCCCATTTGGTTTTATGATTAATGGAAACCATTTGTGTTTGATGGGGGAATTATGTGGAATGGAACATGTTAAGTATGTGCAATATGGCATAGGGTGATCAAGGCTCACAAATTGAAATTGCAAAAAATCTCAATTTGGAAAATAAAATCAATGGGAAGTTACAAAAATGAATCCATGGACATGCACGATAATGTATAAAAACGTTCCAATGATCATTTTACAAAAATTGTGGTGAGATGCAAAAAAAAAATCCCACCATAAAGAGACTCAAGAATTTAGTTTAGGGCTGAAATATAAATTATGTGATTGTGATTATATCAAAAGAATGGTGTGAGGCACATGACAATATTATTCATAGCATTATTGACTCAAGAGTTTTAGATTAGGGATGAAATGAAAATCTGTGATTGTACATGTATCAAAAGGATAGTGCAATGACCAAAGCTTTCAAGAAAAAGCCAAGTTCATGACAATATTTTTTCTGATGGAGGCATCCAGATCTGGATCATTACAGAGTGTACTACAGGACGACTCTTGGGGAAGCAACTGAGCTGGCTAGAGTACTCACAAGAAGCTCAAGCAAGTTGAGTGTCGAGCTAACCAGTTGGTGCAAGACTCTCATTGTGGACTTCACAGTTTCGAAGATCTTTCTCTCCCTGGACACAAGTCCATCTTTACAGTGGCTGCCATGGCCCACAGTAGATCTGCTCCAGGTACAAAACAAAACCAATATCCTTGGAACATCAGCTGATGATCCCCATATAATTGTTTTGTTCTTTTCTGTGTTGGATTGAATCTTCTTCTTCTTCTTCCGCTGCAGGTATCACAGAAGTGTTTTTTCATGATGTATCCAGATCAGTAGAGCGAGTCTATGCACAAAAGTTTCTGTGTTAGATGAATCTAGTGAACAGTGAGGGAGATTTGTGGCACTTTCAAGTGCATCCCAGTATCACAACCCAGTTTGTTACACAGATCAAAACAACAAAAAGAACAACACCAACAACGAGAAGTACTCTTGAATAACTTCAAGCTCTAGATCAGTTCAGCAATGAAAACAACAACAACCAGCCAATTTCTTATCAATTCCTCCTTTCTTTTCCATCACCAACCATTCCTCTTTTCCTTGGTTGCCTGTGCATCTTCTTCTCATCAAGGAAGTAAAGGAGCATGCATGAGACATGACCAAGAACTTGATTTCAAAATGTCTAGCTTGCAGAAGGCCTTCTCAGGCTGGAGGCCCAAGGCAGATCTGCAAGTACCTTCCAAGCATAATATATGTATATAGTATCTATCAGCTGATTTCAGGCTCAAGAAAATGGCTACAAAAACACACTTTGAGACTAACACCTGCCAATGAATCATCATTCTGCAGTACAAACAGACTTCAAAGGATACAAGAGTCTAGACTCTGGATCCTGGTTGCAGCAGATCTTCATGATCTGTTGATGCAGCTTGAGTTTTCTTCTTGGCTTCTTGCAGACTGATGTCCACATATGACTGCAACACATAGCAAAGTAGTATAGTGATTGTATCAGAGTCCAGTGCATGTTGAGTGATTCGCTGCTGCTTTCATGACTGTGATTTTTCTTCACCTGTAATTTTCGTGTGGATTCCTCTATTGAATGCTCTAATTAGGATGCATGTTAAACTCCCCTGAATTTTACACTCTGTGCAAAATGGATATACGAATCTCTTGGTTTCTTTAACAAATATCATGCTCTATAGACAGGCCACCAAAGTGATTTGTTAGCTTAAAAGTCACTAAGTGGCCTGTTATGGGTTTTTGAAAATGGATTTATGCTGCAGAGAAAACTGAAGCCCAGACCTGTGGGTCAGGGTCTGCAGTAGGGGCAGAGTCAAACACACAGCCCTTGATCTTATCCAACATGTGATCACCTCTCTCTTGCAGCCTCTCAAGCATGACACCATACCTGCAAAAGAAACTTTGCTATCATATCTCTGACTTCACCTATACATGACAATGACCTTGAAAACATGTTAGACCTCCACTCAAAGTAAAGAAACTTTTATAGCTATGCGAGTACTGAGGAAACTCCACAACAGCAGTTGGAAGGCAACCATTGTGAGTTCCAACAAAACAGTTTGAAGGCAACCATGTTCAGTTCCAAAAATGAACATGACAAAAATTAAGTGTGGTGTTAACCTTACCACTGTCACGGACAAAGTATCCAACGATCGCCTCTTTAACAAAATCCATGTTCTATTAACAGACCACCTAGTGATTTGTTAGATTTAGAATTCATTTCAGTGGCCTCTAATGGGTTTCTAAATATCTCAATTCTTTAACAAGTAATAATACCCTTGTTTTAGTAGCAGGCCACCAAACTGGTTTTTAGGTGAAGGCCACTAAAGTGGGACCTGTTATGGGTTTTGAACCTTGGAACAGCACTGGAACCACATTGAGATCAAAAACCCTAAACCTGGACAGCAATCGGAACCACCTCCTCCTCTTCAGAACATGAAAATCACTATACCCAAAAACCACCATATTTTGAAAAAGGCCACATAAAATCTTGTCGGGAGGTTTTCACATATTTCAACATTTGCTCAGAACCTCATCGATCAACCAGAGGTTTGATCAAATTACTAGAAAAAAGAAGAGAATAAAAACCAAAAACAGAGGTTCCCTTAAAAACAGATAACTGGCCAACACTGGACTGTACCTCCTCTGTATGCACCCAGTTACAAATCAAGTTTGTGCCTGCCAACTCAAGTCCTTTGAACATACACACGGCTGGGAGTTGCACTTCCGATCTTCCTTGGAAGCATCTTGTCTCAAGCATGAGTGTTGTTGTCACTGGCTGAATTGAAAGCTTCACACACCTGTGAAGCTTTCAGGAGTAAGCACAAGACTCAAACTATTGTCCATGTAAACTCGTGGATTTACCTACTCATTCATTGATGCCAAATGGAAACTATGTACACTCTAGAGTAAATTGCTATATTAGTTCATCTGCAGCTGCTACACCTTTAGTGTTGCCAATACTGTAAAACTCTGGGATGAACATCTGGACAAGCTGCAGTGTAGCACAGTGCTTACCTGGTTCCTCCATCGCTGGTGATCAAACATTGGTCAAATTCTCAAATCACCAAAAGGTTGAAGGCAACCCAAACAACTAATGTTCCACAGAAACCCTTGATCAGCAGATTCATGGATTTTTCTCCAACTTCAGCATTCCTGACCCAGTGGGAAGCCCCATCTCACAAGAACCCAATTAGAGTTCAAGTCAAATCAAATGCAAGACCCTTGGGGGCTTTTGTAAGTATTCTGAAAGCCACTAGACACAATGTGTGAATTGGCTAAAACACAGAATTCCAAAATATGCACAAAGCACATTCTGTGTTGAATAATCTACTGTAGGAGGAAATTTTCCATAGTACCCTAAACAGGAGCAGAATGGACCTGAAAGTAATAACTATTGTATCCAACATCAATCCTAACCACAATTGCTCTGCCAAAACTTTAGCGCTCTTCCCCACCACCATGCTGTCCATAAAATGATTGCTTGGAAAATTATAAGAATTCAGCAATTCCAGGAGGCATACTTGCTTCAATGAGTTCATTGTAGAACAGATAAAATTCTAAACTGGCACAGAGAGAACATAATCTGGCAGCCATGGTATTTTAAAGAATGTGACATACTCTTTGCAATTTCAAGGTCAATCACACAAGTTCACAGCTGGCACAATGGAGAGATGAAGCACTACGGATCTTCAATCCTCGCCTTCCTCAAAAATCTCTTGGTCAACTTGCTCATGAGACTTCTGGAGTGCATCCAGAACTTGGTGGAAAATGTGAACTTCTTCCTTGGGAAATAAGCCTTGTTGCATAGCTGCTGACATGAATACCTGAAGTGTAACTTGGGTGCTTTTCTGCCTCTGAAGACTATCCTCTTGAGGAGGCATCATCATAAGAAGTTGTTGCAGTGCAGTCTCAATTGCCCGTCTTTTGGCACCATCTTTGCCTAACTCACGCCGCCACTTCTCATAAGCCACTGTCCAGCATTTTAACACGGCCTGCCGACTCTCTTGCAGCCATCGATCTTCTAGCCGCTGCTTAAGCCTCAATACCTGAGATTTCTTTTTCTTGCTAGATGCTTGAACATGTTCAATACTCATGCTAGTTGCATCCTTCGGATCAAGTATTTTTACAAAGACGCCCATGAAAAGGACCTTCTGAGAGATTGCATGTCTCAGCTTGGTTGTGTCCATGTTAACCTGCAAGCTTAGATTTGACTTCAAGAATGTCGTGATCCGCTTCATGATCTTCAAGGCCATCGATTTGGGTCCTGCAACACCCATCAGAAAATTATCTGCAAATCGCACATATCTCACCTTGAGGTACTCAGGATCTTTGTAGTTGTAGGGAGTGATTCCTAGTTTCCTTGCAATTCTCACTCGATGCCGCTTCTCTCGTCTCAGAGCTTCTGCATTCCTACCAAGTCGTGACATTGTTCTCTTATCAAGGAACATAAGCTTGCGATAGGCAGGATTGATGCTGCGTATTGTGGGTGCAGTGTCCCACTCTTTCTTGATTTGCTCAACTTCATGGTCCAATTTCTGGAAGAAGATGTCACACAGAATGGGAGCTAAAATGCCTACTTCTTCTGCACCAGTGGACGATCTTCTTCCAATGTTGATCGTTCCTGCATTGAACATCTTTGTTATCAAATCCAGAAAACACTGGTCTTGAATCTTCTCTGCAAGGATGTTCTTCAGTCTCTTCTGATGTACAGTATCAAATCTCTTCTCAAAATCGAATTCCAGAAACCAAGACAATCCTTTCCAATCTTGTTTCAAGGACCGCAATGCAGCTTGTCTGGATGCAAAAACGTGATGATGTGAGAATGTACTAGGTTGAAAGGTGCTTTCCAATGCTGCTCTTGTTGCCTCCTGTATGATCTGGTCTTTGGAATTGATGAGCGTGAATGCCCTTGTCTCGCCGGGTTCTCCAAGCTTCGGAATGCTAATCTTTCTTGCTGGTCTGAACTCATAAACTCCTGACCGCAACTCTGCTGCCGTCTGTTCAAACCATCGCCAATCAACAATACCTGATGATTCCTGAGAATCCAATAAGCTGATGCTGCTTCGGCCGATCTTCAAACGGTTTGATTTCATGCACTCATGAGCTGCTGCAAGGACATCAGGATCAGTGATTGTATCTATCACCTTGCGGTACTTCCCATCCGCACTTGCTCTCAATTTCTTGTGCTGCCGGATGCCAAAGCTTGTTGACACTTCTTGTGAGAAACGATGATCTTCTTGAGGAGGAGGAGGAGGAGGAGGAGTTTTATCTATGCTGGTCTTTCCTTGAGCATCTCTAGTAGCTAGCTCTTCTACATTCAACAGAAGATTGTCACTTCTTCTTCTTCCACCATGCTGCTCCCCTTGTGGATACTGCAAATTCTCAGAGGCTTTGTATGCTGCTGCTGAACTTGCAACGATTTCTTCCCTCAACACAGATGTGCTCATACTCCGAACCGAGCGCATCATTGCATGCCAAAAGAGCCGGTGTTCCATAAGAAATCCTTCTTCCTCGTCGTCGTTTGCAATAGAGAACTGGATCGTTTCAGCCGCCAACAGAAGAAGAAGAAGAAGAAGAAGAAGAAGAATACTGAGCTTCATTCAACAACCGCTCTCGGCATCCTTCCGTAACCATGAAACACGGACGGACGACACTGCAATTTTTTTTTTCCTGAGCAGCAAACAGAAAAACAAAAATCCAGAGCTCTTGGTTATGAAACCTTATGACGATTCTGTATATACCTGCAGCTAATGCGCTCGACAGAACAACACACTTGAGTCGCAATTTGCGTTCAAGTTTCTTTTGTTTCTCGAGCGCAGATTCGACATGAACTTTCTCTCAACTTCATCATCGGTGTGCATTGCATATCCGCAGCTGTCAACGAAACCAGGCCAAGCGCACAGATCCGGAGGAAAAGAAACAAAAAAAGCTTGTGTATATTATTCACTGCAAGTACAGAACAGACATAAACCTCATGCGCTCGATCCTGTCAAGATGGTGCTCAGCTTGTCCTTGTTCTTGTACGCTTTCGCGTTTTCAGAAGAATCCACCACAGCACAATCAAGTAGCAGAGACTTCTGTTTTCCCAAGGTTTTGCCGTGATGCGAACAACAATTATTCTCTGTATCAAACAAATAGGAAAACCTCCGTCTCTTGTCGTCGCGCTTTCAAGTGGAGACGGAGATAGAATGAAGCGTGATCTGCATGAAGGCTCTAAGACTGAAGACACAGTTAGGGTTTGGAGCTTCGTGAAGTCAGCAACGCACAGAGAGAGACATAGAGAGCCTCCAGTAACTTCCTTCTTCCAAGAAAAGAAGTTGAGAAGGTCTGGAAGTTCACCTTGTCCAGAACTAAGATGGAAATGACAAATTGTATTCAGCTGGTGGGCAGGATGATCCACGAGTGCAGGAATTGTTTTGTACAGTTTCTTTTCCCGCATAACTATCAACATCACAAAATGCTAAGAAGAGAGGTGTCTGGCAGATTGAAAAGTGCTTCCAATCCATGCAGACCAGAACACACAAAAGCCACCCTCCAAGTCAAGAGTTTTTCTCAATGGGTTTTTGGGCAATTCTAAGAGAGGTGCATGTATGTTCACCTTGCATCGTCAATACACTTCATGAATTTGAGGAATCAATCAGGAGGGATAGAGGCCTGATTGATCATCCCCTGCATATGTAGAAATAGGCCCACTTACAAACACACTGTTGATGAACATTCTCTCATGTATTGACAATTTTTACAGTAGAGAATATGGTGGAGTCAGAAGAAGGGTGGATACTCCAATTCAAACCATGTACTGTACTGAAACTGAACCAACAGAGTTTGTGCACAAAACATGGCGAGCTGCAAGGAAGACAAAGGAGAGGACTTTGGGGTGCCAAAACATGCAACTAATGATCTGAGCCAGGCTAGGTTTTGAAAGTAAGTGGAAAATGAAACTATTTGGGAATAGAAAATCATTCATATGTTTGTGGTGAATCTTAGTTCTACTCTTCCGTCTACTTCATAGCACAAGATGACCAAAGTGGAGGAAGAAATTCTAAGCTGCTGGAGATGAAAAACTCCAGAACTGCCTGGTAAGACTCTCCATAGTCAATCCAATAAACAAGACCACCAAACTAAGAAGCAACTTACAATTCTCAAAAGTGCACTCAAACGTGCATATTTAGTAAATAGGAATGCTCTTGGCTTTCCAGTCTAGGATTTTACTGTGAAATAAATCAGGTACTGAGTAGATGTTCCCAAATCTGAGCTCTTCATCTGGACACATTTGAGCAAGCTGCAAAATGCTCACCTAACAAAATCTCATGTATAGGGATCAACACTACATCACTGCTCATGATCCACATGGCTGAATTTTTGCTTAGTAACCTTGGAGCAGCAATTTTAACAGAGCCATGCGAATGTATAGGCCATTTTTAGCCTGCCGGAAGTAGGCAGCTCGAGGATCACTGTCCACTTCAACAGTTATCTGGCATGGAACAGAACTTTGTACATCATTACCACCTCCTGGGGGATGTCAAAAAACAGTCTAAACATGCAGGTTTCACTGGAGCAATATGAGAGGCAGCTCATTTGAATGTTGGCAACAATTACAACCTGGGTGGTTGGATAAACCTAGAGAATTGACACAGCTGTATACTCTGGAGCACTTGCAGCACAGAGTGAGCCCTGTTGTGAGAGTACATGATCAGTCAAACTGCCAAGGCAAATCATTTGGGAGTCCTGTTGTGGGATCTCACCTCATCAAGTCGGGGGAGCGGGTGGAGTATAACACCATGCTCAGGGAGCATGCTCATAACCTTAGTATCCACAATGTACTTGCCCCGAGCCTCATTGTAGAGATCAACGCGGTCACCAAACCTCTCACGCTGGATGCGTGTTTGGTAAACCACATCGCAATTGGCTGCCACTTCTAATAAGTCTGAAGATTCTTCCCAGTGAACATTCCTTGAAGTCAGATATTGCTTGATATCATCCTGAAGTACCAACACTGACAGATTAAAGTTCTACCTGAAAGCATCTCGAATTTGTGCAGAATGTTTCATGCATAATGACAATGCTGTAAACAACAACCACAAGGGGTGATCAAGGCCCTGGTCATATTCTGCAGAACATCTGAAAAACAGGGGGTTGAGTTGTGTTGTCTCTGATGCAAATCTGACAAAGAGACACTGAGAACTCATCCTCTTTCTTGCATCCTTTTTTCCTCCAATGATCACCAACCTTCATCTTGACCACATCAGGAGCGACAAAATAGATCTGCACTCCAGTGTACTTAGCCAGAAGATAGGCCAGTGAGCGAACAGTGCGGCCATTGGCAAGATCGCCCACAAGTCCCACTTTGATATTATCCAGATGTCCAATCTCCCGCTGTATGGTGTACATATCAAGCAGTGCCTGCAAGCTCCAAAAGGTGCACAATGCCAAAGTGAGAACCAACTGTGCACATCCATGAACAAAAATAATCAATTGATTTCCAATCAGGGTTTTAAACCAACCCTAAACCCTAAACCCTATTCTGCACCAGATTATGCAGCATGGCTGCCTGAGTTGGAAGTACATGCAAGCAATTGGCAGGCAAGAGCTCTCCATGGATGTGAGCAGCCTCTTCTTTCAGACCCACAATTCCCCAGTCTCATTGCAACATTTGAATGAACAAGCTAGCTACCCTAGGGAAAAGAAATAAGCCTGTGTTGGATGCTGGCCAGGTCCATCCCCAGCATTTATGACAGGAATGTTGGACACAGCTGCTGCTTTCCTTGCAGCTCCACTTTCAAAATGCCTCAACACAATAATGTCTGAGTATCCCTCCACTGTCCGCATAGTGTCTGCGTATGATCAAAAGCACATTCAGGCAGGGTTACATGCTACATTCCATCTGGTGCTTGTGGTATCAAAACAAAAGACAAGCAGAAACCCGATAGCTTCTTCCAGAAATTCAGAACTGCAATTTTTCAAAACTGATAAAAGGGAGGAATTGAGACCAACTGACCGACCTTCAAGGGTTTCCCCTTTAGCAGCAGAGGAAAATTCACGAGCATTTTCAGTAGTGAGGACTTCACCGCCTAATCTCTTCATGGCCGACTCAAACGAAAGCCTTGTCCTTGTAGAAGGCTCATAAAACAAAGTGGCCATGAGATATCCTTTGAGAACTTGCGATCCTTCTGAGTTTCTTTCCACTTCCTCCATCTCCCTGGCCACTTGGAAAATGGAGTTGAGGAGCTGGGTATCAAATTGCTGCGCTTCCAATATATGTTGTAACGGAAATTTCCCTCTTTCCGTGCTCACAGTATCAGCCGATGCCACCAAGATATCATCCCTCTGCTTGGCACTATTCCTGCTGATCCAATTCCGCCTCGTGGAAGAAGAAGAGAATTCTTTCACAGAGAGCGGCAACAATCCATTCTCTAATTGTCTACTTCCAGTCTGAACAAATGACGAAGAAAGACAAGACTCCTTCACCACCAAAGCAGCAGATAAAACTACACATGCTGGAGAGAATGATGACGAAGCCGCCACAGAGTAGTAAGCCATTTTATCCTTTGCTGAATTTCGAAGTTCACCAATTCAGCATGGCCATTGGCAATACTAATACAAAGTTACTCCTGCCAGAAGCAGCACCACGAAGAAAAGCAACGTTTGTATCAAACATGATTCCTTCTCCTTGTTCGCATATTTTGGACTCAAAATCTCTTGGACTCGAAGCAAGCTTGCATTGCAAGGTTCCACTTCCGAACCTGATCTCCCACCTAGCAATCTAAAGCAGCATTGCATTGCAAAGAACACGGGAAACAAAACGAAAGCCAAAAAACACTCCAAACGGAAATCTACAGGAGCGCCAAACCCTAACCCTAACCCTTCCGTGACCGAAAGCAAAAGGAGCGTCAAGCCCTAACCCTAACCCTTGCATGATGGAACGCCACAGGTGCACCAAACCCTAACCCTAGCCTTTGGATGACTGAAAGCCACAAGAGAGCCAAACCCTAACACTAACCCGAATCTTAAAGCTTGCAGGTGGAATGAGAGACTTTTTTATTGCTGGCTATATATAGCCAAAAAGCTATATTAAAAATTAAAAAGTGTAAAATCAAGTTTTTCTTAGGTTTTCAATAGCCATAATTCAACTAAATTTGAAGAAAAATTACTAGATTTTTATACATGGTTAAAAAATATAGCAAAAAAAAATACAAATGGATGCTTAAATTTTTTTTATTTTCATATTTAGCGGGTAGCTAAATTTGGCTAAATCTTTCTATGGATTGTTGCCACTTTGGTTAAACATCATAAAATTGACCCCCAAAGAAGCCCATTGTGGATGTGAATGTGAAAATACAAAACGTCTTTCTTGTGTGCAAAAATGAGTTGCATAATTTCATCCATATTTATGGATCCATAAAAAATTTGCCCTTTCCTTGCTTTCACCACAACACTTATCCATCCATCCATCGACTTTCATTTCATTCTTCAGGTTACATTTAAATTTGAATTTTCATCCAATCAAAGTTCACCACCTATTGCCTGAACTTTAGAAAGGGTCACTTAAACCCCCCCCCCAAAGGAAATCATTTCATGCAATGAAAGTTTTACATCCAATCACTATAAAAAAAAGGTCACATTAACATTAACTTCCTTCCGTTAGAGTTCATCCGATGCTATTTGAAAGAATCACATTCATGGAATTTCAATTGCTAATTTTAATGAATGACATTACCAACCAATTAGCATGTTGAATTATGGCATTTATTTTATTTATATCAATTGCCATAAATTTCTAAACAAAAATTTTCATCCAAATTTTGTCAAATCATTCTCTCCTTGTTAACGGATGAAATTCACACCTTCCCAAAAAGATTTTAACCATTATAAAAAAAATTATTAAAAAAATTTTTTAAAATTTTTTTAAAAAAAAAAAAACATCTTCATATCCACAAATAGTTGCATTTGGTGGATATGACAAAAATTTCAAACATTTATCTAGTTAATTTAAAACTTATTTGTTAAATTCATACTTTAACCCATCTTGTGGGTAAGATCAACCCATTTAGTGGTCACCATATTCTCATAGGATTTATGTTAAATTATGACTTGACTAACGATTTTGTTTTCTCATTTATGATGTTGTTTCTTGTGTTAGGATTAAATCCCATGAAAATCATAAATACCACATAATTTTTCATATTTTACACAATTTTATCATGCCATTACAAAATAATGTATATTATCATTGGACAATAATACATTTTTATAATTTATGCATATGAATTGTATTTAGTGAAAAAATAACACATCTATCTAGTGGTCAACAAGTAATTTTCAGTTTTTCAAATTGTTATACATTAATAAAAACAAAACAATCTTATGTGGATACACAACCAAATAAAAATTTAAATATACACAATGCAATAAATAATATTACATCATGTCACATAAAGAATATAATTGTTTAAAATTTTAAAATTTCTTTAAAATTAACAAATTGATATAGTCCACACATGATATTTTATAAACATACAAAAAGTTTTAAAAATTGAAATGAAAAATGAATGGATCAACGAAAGGAACTTAAAATTTAGGAAATCCAATTATATTGAAATAAGACATAATCAAAGAAATTGGGTCAATATTTTATACTTGTAAATCATTAATTGATTTTTACACGTGAACAACATGATCTATATAGTGCTTTTTAATGCATTAACCGGATTCTCTTTAGCTCAACTAGCATGAACAATGTTGATAATTTATGTTACTATTTATTGTTGTATATTTTCAAAGAAAAAATGATAATAAAATGAATGAAAATTTTGACCTATATATTGTTTTGGATATGTTAAAATTGCAATATCTACTTGCCTCCTTGCCAACAATCTTTATACAATAATTGTTCATCCTTTGCTTCATTTTTTAATTTTTTTACCGACGCCCATCATTGAAACCATTATGAAATGCTAGTCATTCTTGATATTGCTTTTTTTTTTGCTCTTGTCATCCACAAAAGGAATGAGCTCTAGATCATGAGGATTGACAAGAACAAAGTTTCCCACATTCATTCATGGCTTTAAATGATGTGCATGTTGATGATGTTCTCCAAAAAAAAAAAAAAAAAAGGGTTTCATACGCATTATTTTCATCAACCATTTCTTAATTAGTTGTAAGGTGGTGGATCCCAAAGTTCAATTTTTTTTAAATTATTATTATTTTTATTATTATTTGCAATGAGCCACTTTGATTGGCCCATTGGAGAAAAAATTTCCAAAATTTTTACACACCCCCAAAAGTTCTCCCAAAATAGGACTTTTGTGCACGCGCCCTTCGCCTACCCGCCCCCCTTTTCTCCGTGACCATTGCTCAAAAAATGTGGGACCAAATGAACTCCACCACAACATTCAAGAATCTCTCTTCCCTAGGGGGGCATAGCCAACAACAAGGGGAGCTTTTTACATACTATGGAATGGGCCCGGTTTCACCTAGGAACATGTGAGTGCGGTGCCATTCCACTAGGCGGAAATGCATTGTATGAGGGCCTATTCCAAAGCATAAAAAAGCAATACAAGGTTTTCTTTTCCATATTTGAAAGCACCTCCCTCCATGCATGCAAGAGAAGGTCCATTTGACCAAAAGCATCTTGTAGTAAAAAAGACCATCTTGTAGTCAAAAGGACCGTGCACATCCAGAAGTTGGTTGCTTCCGTGTAAGAAAATCTTGACATACATGCTTTACGCTAAGGAAGGCCTGTAACCCGTAAAATGGGTGCAATGTCCCACCTAACGAAAAACCCTAAAAAGTGCTTCAATAGTATATACACCCAAACTGGTTACGTCACCGAGATAGACATTTGGTACCAAGAGGCGACATTGGTGAGGGGAAGAAGGCATTGCATAGCCATCATGCATGGCTTGCATTCACTCCAAATACGTATATTATAAATAATGTAATTTTAAAATGTAATTATATAATTAAGTTTTATGTAAAAATAATGCACAAATATCATGACATGGTTGGAGGTCCTTGTGCATGGTTCACACCTTTACATGCATGTTAATTATGTTTAATTTTTAAAATAAAAATAATGCAAATATCATGGCATGGTCGGAGGATGTCCTCATGTATTTTTTACAACTTTACACGCATTTTTGTAAGCATTTTTGTATCTATTCATTGCAAGCAAGTGTAACATGTTTTTTTCTTGTGGTAGGAGCCATTTTCTTTGTTCTTCTATTTTTTTCTCTCTTTTGGGATTGTTTTCTTCTCTTTTTTAAAAAAACCCTCTCCAAAAGGTAGCCTAATAAGATGAAGGCTTCCGTGATAGTTGAAAGGCCCATTTGGTTCATTTCCATTCCATAAGCCATAAAAATATATATCATATTTGCTAATGCCAAAAAGAAGGTAGTCATGACAAGACATAACACCTTCTTTTATTTTAACAAAATTCAAATTTGTATGCCCTCACCTCTACATTGTGCACTCTATTGAACAAATGGGAATATTTTTTGGCTATTGCCCAAAAGAAAGAAAGAAAGAAAAAAAACGGAAGAAACCATTTGTAGTCACCAAGCAATTTTTGTCATTTGTGTCCAAATTTAATATAATAAAGATACCATCATTTGATGATTGGCAAAAATATGGCAAAAATACTCGGCAATTGTCACTCAAAGACATATCACAATGGGCCTTTCGAAACCCTTAATCTTGAATTCCATTGAAGAAGTGTGTAATTCTTCATTCTTGAACATCAAACTAAAAGACACTTTTCAACATTTGGCCAAATAAAAAATACAACATGAAGTCATGAACATATATATATATATATTTGTGTTAAACTAGGAAGCTCAAATGCTATTATTACCAATCCTATGTAGAGCCAAAATCATATTGAAAAAGAGGCAAAACTTAAGGTCATAGAGAGAAGAAGAAGATAGAGATGCTACTAGTCATACCAACTTTGATTAATTTTAAAATATATTTATTTATATTGGAACTTTATGAAAACTCCCATTTAAGCTTAAGCTTACGGGGTTTTTTGTTTTTTTTTTTTTGCCCCCCATTGCACCCAAAACCAACACAAAATGTTGAATCCCAAGAATGAATCAAACCCGCCCTATTAAACCTATTTTCAAACAACTAGCTTCTTTAAGTTCTTCTAAACCAATCTTGAAGACTCTTCCTATGAAGTTGCAAGCAATTGTTTTTTTTGGGGGGGGGGGGGGGGGGGA
>Ga0116231_10008323_pt1 | contig 18267 bp, 20 predicted proteins | sample S1TSphgellanicum_2_FD_89695 | JGI IMG/M metagenome (GOLD analysis project Ga0116231, IMG submission 89695) | Host-associated microbial communities from peat moss isolated from Minnesota, USA - S1T2_Fd - Sphagnum magellanicum MG | ecosystem: Host-associated > Plants > Peat moss > Unclassified...
ACCCCTTGCCACCATGCCATACCCATCTCCACCAAGCTCCCTGCCAAGTAGTACGTCGGCACTCCCACCACAAGAGCCACCCACAAGCTCCCCATGTCGCGCGCCGTCAGAATCCTTCCTGCTGTCATCGTCGGTGCGCAATCCTGGTTATACAACCACTCGTCTGGACTCCTTGGATCTCTGGGAGAAATGGGTTCCAGCAACTTTCCCCACAACCCATCGGCTGCTGCTGCTGCTGATTTCCCAGCTGAGTTTGAAGAAGCTGAAGCTCCTTCTGCAGAGGAGCTGCTAGTGCTAGTAAGGAGCTTCTCTCGCGTTGTGTCTCCATCCCCGGAAACTTTCCAGCCAAGAAAGAGATTCCTCATAGCAAGCAAGAAGCAACAAGGGTACAGACAGATTTCCTCTGATCTCAGTTCCTGGCTCTCATCATGCTTTTGCTGGAAAGAAAGAGAGAGACATCTGCTGCTGCTGCTGCTGAAGTTGGGATTTGTAAGAGATGCTCGGTGAAGAAGAAGAAGAAGAAGAAGAATTGGGTTTTTCGTCTTGTGTAAAATGTTGTATGAGGAATGGGAATTGTTGTTTTCTTGCAGTCAGTCGGGAGGAGGAGATCTAATAAGACTTCTTGTGGATGGGTATGAAGAAGAAGAAGAAGAAGAATCTTATTTCTGCCTTTTTCCAACTTATTCATGCACCACGAGAAGCTTGTGTTTGCTCAGGTATACATGCCCGGGACTCTCGCCGGTAAATTAGTCGTGGATCGTCCACTGCTAGCTTTTCTTCAGTTTCTGTTACAGGATTCCCTCGAGGAGCCGCGTAGCCTAACGACTTTTTGAATTGCGACAACTGTAGATAGCGAGAGAGAGAGCATACCCATCTCCAAATTGTACCTTGGAAAAAAAATCTTCTTCATCTTCTTGTTTCCAACAATTGCAGCAAACTTACCAAGGAATTGGTCTTCACCAATTCTGAACCTGCTGCGTACAAGTAGAGCTCCACTGTAGAGTACCCACCCTTTGCAAACTTGTGCTCTGCTTCTTGTCATTGGTTTTTTTGTCTTTCTTCTTGCAAAAAACCTTTTTTGGGCAGACATCTTCTTCTTCTTGGTTTTGTCTTTCTTCTTCTTGCAAACTTTTTTTTTTCTGGCAGATGTCTTCTTGTTCTGGGTGATTTTTTTGGTTTTTTTTCTTCTTGCAAACATTTTCTGTCTGGCAGACATGTTCTTGTTCTTCTTGGTTTTGTCTTCTTTCAAGCATTTTTCCGCCAGAAATGATATTCTTGTTGGGTTTTGTCTTTCTTTGGGGTATGTATTGTTTCTGGCTGGCACACAAACAAACAGACAGACAGACAGGGAACCCTTGTTGTTGGGTTTTTGTGTCTTTCAAACATTGTTTCTGGCAGGCACAGAAAGACAGACAAAGCCTTGTTCTTATTGTTCTTGGGTTTGCTTTTGTGTTTTTTTTCTTTACACTGAGGTCGTCAGTCTCCCTGTCTGTCTCTCTGTCTGTTTTGGAATGTAAAAGGAAATGGCGAGGGAGACACAACAGCAACAGCAATAACAACAACAACAAATGGAGAAGATTCATGACAGTGTGTTGGATGCGATTCATAATGCACTTTCAAAGGAGTCTCTGATCAAGAAGCTGGTGCTTCCCTTCAACGAGACTCTCTCATCTGCAAGGTCACGGGTATGTGGGAGCATGTGTGTGGGCTGGGCACCCGCACTGAACTAAACCGCAGTTTGAACCCCTCAATGTGCTCATTTCACAAACTTGTTGTTAGTCTGTGATACTTGTGCAGGATCATTGGTTTTCATGCACGTTCAAATCTCGTCTCATCCCCATTGATATCAATCTATCATCCTGCTGCATATCAGGGTGTAGCAGCTGCTGGACCATCATCATCATCACGCTGGGAATGGCAGAAGAATACAGCATTGCTGGTGCTGGAAAACCGCAATCAGCAATTGCAGCATCTTCTCACTCAGGTACATCTCTGGCCACCCAGAAGAAGCAGTAGAAGTAGATACATGGGTGGGGATGGTGGTGGGTATGATAAGTGCAGCAGCAGCAGCATTGTCATGGCTGCTATTGTGGGCATTATTGATTTTTTGCAGGCAGAGAGAGATGCTGTGGAGCATGAAGCTCGTGCACACAAAGATCGCAGAGTATTGGGAGAAGCTCTGCAACGCAGCAAGGAAGAGGCATTGCTTCTAGCCAGAGCACGTGACATGCGTGCACGCCTCATAGAACAAATGCGAGTGATGGCCCGCAGCAAACAGCTGCAAGCCACACTCTGCACATGGCGACACTTCTGTGGGAGATCCAGGAAGACTCGGGTAATGGGGTGATTCAAATTTACCACTTTTGTTGTGTCATTGTAGAGTTTTTACACTAGTGGGTGTGATGGATCAATTGACTTTTTCACAGTAACTCTTTAAATTGTGGAATAATTATTTGTTTAATTTGGTTCTTCTTCATCTACACAGGCACTCCAGAGAGCAGAGAGATTATGGACTGCACGACGCATGTTGAAGTTGTTTGATGCCTTTGTTATTGGCTGCCATCAAAGGAAACAAAACTACCATTCCATAGTTGTTGCTGCACGGCATCGGAGTAAAGTTCTGCTGCTTTCTACCCTACGCTTGTGGTGGAGAGCTTCCTTGCTGAGACAAGACGCAAAAAACAGACTTGAGAAGTTCATGAGCTACTGGTCCCAGTACCGACTGAGATCAGTTGTGGTTTCCTGGCACACTCGCTGCATTCAGCTCACATTGCAGATGTTGAATGAGAAGAGAGTGATCCGGATGTTGCACTTCAATCAACTGCGATCTGCATGGCGTGAATGGCATTTGCATGTGACCATGGCAAGAGAGAAGAAAGCCAATGCAGAGTTCTTCATTTTCCTAAAACTTGCAGGAAGTTGCTTGGAGAGCTGGCATAACCTGCTCATCAGGAAGAAGCAAAGACTGAAACAGTTGGAGCTCGGTAATTCAGATCCAGCATTTGTGTGTATATATATATCCTAGAAAACTCAGTTTTGTCTTTGCCACCAATCCAGAGGTCAGGAAACAATTTAGTTTCTTCAGCCTTGTTTTTGTTCTCTTGCACCACCCTTACAGACCATCAACTAATCTTCTGATGTTTGTGTTAGGTGGGCATCAAAGGCAAGTCTTCATGGTGCGGGCTGCTATGACGGTCTGGCTCCAAAGGGCACAAATGGCAGCTGTGATGGCAACACGCCTGACATGGTTCCTGAAACGCAAACGAAGGAAAACCAAGTGGATAGTGATGGTCAAATGGTGCCAACATGTTGCGAAAATGAGAGAAGCCAGGACTGCAAGGACCAAGTTCTTGAAGAAACTAGAGAAACAGTGCATGAAATGGGCATTTGAAGCCATCAGGAAAAGGTCAATAAACAAAGCTCTACTGGAATGGTGGCAGCAGCAACAGTCAAACAGAATCAGGTACATGAGCTTCCTTCCCTAGTTCTTTTACAAGAGAATGCAAAGTTCAATAGCCTCTTTCCTTTGTTTTTTCCCCTCTTCTTTATTGAGGAGGAGGCATACCTCAAGATCATGAATTGCTTTGATTGTGAAGAACTTGTTGGGTCCCTGCAACAGCGGGCCACCACCCATTGCATCTGCCAAGCAAGGTGCCTTGTGCAACTGCAGAAAACTGATTTTGTGCTAGTGTTGGACAGGGGCTCAGTGATGAGGTTATGGTTGCAGGAGATTAAACACAGGCAGACAACCCAATTGTGGGTGCAGCACATGCATGTCCATTGGAGGAATCGCCAGCTACTGAAACACTTCTCATCATGGCTTGTGTACACTGAAGCCTGCAGGTATCCATCCCAACTGTGCATGTGCAACAAGTTGGAAAAGCAAAGACTTCTTGACAGTGTTTTCAAATAGAACAATTCAGGGTAACCTGTTGGGTGCTAGTGCAAGAAGTAGTGGATTATCATGATCTGTTGATCCAATAGAATTGGAAGCAGTAAACTCTCCTCAAGAGGATTTTTTTTGCCATTTGTAGGAGGATGAGTGCAGAAGACAAGCTCTGTGAAGCAGAGGCAAGGGTGGAGCTGTTGGAAACTCAGCTGAATGGGGCTGCCCATGTACAGGCAGAGATGGAGATATTAGTAGCTGGATTCGAGACAGAAAGGTCATGTATGATGGATGATACAGGCACTGCGATTGCCAGGACTCCTCATTGGATATCTGGATTTCTTGATGGTAGGAAACACTGCTGTTGAGACACTTTGCTCTTATATTCACCTCACCCACAATGTGGAATACCACCTGCTGGTGATTGTTCTAACTGTGAGTGCTGTTGTTGCAAATGCAGTTGAATTGAGGTGGAGCAGACCAGCTATGGAGAATAAATGGTTGCCTGCTGCTCGTGCAGGCCATTCTGCAGTGTCTCTCCAGCTTGGGTCCAAAAACCCACCAAGCACCGTTGTCGTGTTTGGTGGCTATAATGGGCAAGAATGTTTCAATGATGTCCTCATCTTTGACTGTGGTAAAACAAAGATGTGCACTACTTTTGCAAGAAGTTGCTGGTTCATGGAAAGATTTTCAACTTTCAAGGCCCAAATATGTCCAGAAGTGTTTCATCATCAGTATCACTGACAAAGGCAAGCTTTTTGGAATGTGTGACTTCCAGGTGACATGTGCTGGGAAAGACCTGCAGTGTCAGTGGCACTGGGAAGTGTGTGCCCTCCACCAATGCGTAATCACAGTGCCTGTCCATTAGGTGCAAGCAGGATGCTGCTTTTTGGAGGCTTTGATGGTGCCACTGAGTTTTCTGATGTGTCCCTGCTCACTTTCATTGATCAAGGATGTGAGTCACTGACTCTCTGAACTCAAAAAGCTCCTGTATCTCTTTTCAACAGGATGAATCCATTTTTTTTCTGCAAATTTTAGACTGCTCTGCTTTGATGCTGACAAGAGCCTGGCAGAATGGATTTGGACACAACCAGTGCGGACAACTGCTGATAGTTGAGAGCATCAGTAGCTGACACCCTGAGAGAAGTCTTCTTCTATCTTGGTGCATGAAGGGACAACAGATGACGCAAATGTAGCTTCACCATGTGAATGAAGAAGAAATGGGTCCCAAAAGATTCTGACCAAAAAACAAATTCTGATATAATAATCCTTGTGGCAGTCTCTTGTGAATGGTCACAGCCAGAACGACAATTGGGTGCAGTGCCTGGATCATTTTCCCACCACACTTGCTGTATCACCCAAGATGAGAAGCAGATGACTGTGTTTGGGGGTTATCGTTCAGGTGTTGGCCACCTGAATGAGACCTGGTTGCTTGATCTGCAGCTCATGGCATGGACCTCCCCAGACTATGTTGTTGGAGTCCCACCTTCTCCACGCAGGAGCCATGCAGCAGCCATTATTGACAAGTGCATGTTTGTATTCGGGGGTTACAATGGGAAGGAGCATTTAGCTGATCTCCACATACTGGATCTTGAATCAATGGCCTGGCAGTTGTGTGTTCAAGTCTGTGGAGACTTGCCATCACCACGACGACAGCATGCAATGGCAGCTGTTGGGAAGCACTTGGTTATCCATGGAGGATATGATGGACAAAAGTATCTGGATGACATCTACAGCTTCAACACAGACAGTAGAATCTGGAAAAGGTGGCCAATCATAGCACCTTGCAAGGAGGAGGGGGCATCTGTAGACAATTCACAGTCATATGGTCGGTCAATGCAAACAATGGTGGTAGCTAGACAACAGCTGGTCATTTTTGGGGGAGTTTGTGACCAAGGTGCCTTGCAAGATGTTCTATTCCTTGAGAATGCTGCTGGTAAGAATTTTTTCATGTGGAGTATGTATACTAGCTTTAAGTGGAGATTCTGGACTTGTTTTTCAAGAGCTTGCTAAATGGGTTAACACCCACAAATGATATCCATTCCATTTCTGAAGTCTGAAGTTGGTGGTCACTTTGCAACTGCAGCAATCAGTGGTCTTCAGCTGCAGAGAAGTTTGTCAGAGGAGACTGCAAAAGTCCACAAACTGCAATTAAAGGTGGTGAAACATGAGCAAGCCTTCCAAGTCAAATCGACAGAGCTCACCTTGGCACAGACCAAACTCTTGCAGCTTCAGTCTGCACTTAAGGTAGATAAACCCTGACCAAAGGATGCTGGAAAAACATGCAGAAATTCTTATTTTATTACTACAGATGTTGATTATACAAGGACCTGCTGGCAGCTGAGAAATGGGGGATCCTGGAAAAGTGCAGGTGGAAGGGAAGAAGCGAAGCTCAGCAATCGAGGGGCAGCGGGTGTTGCTTGAAAAGCTACGAAAGGCGCGTGATAATTCACGCACACTTGTGGAAACTTGCTGCAGGTTTCTTACACACGAAATCCCAGTACACAGATTTTCTTCCCCATTATCAATTCAGCTTTGAAAACAAAATACTATGTCTCTCCATACAAATCTCTCCACACTTGGTTTCCTCTCATATCAATTTGTGTAATTTTGTTTCTGGACATTGGAATGCAGGTTGGAGGAAGAGCAAGAGAGTCTCCAGAAACTGGTGACCCAGTATGAGCAACAAAGACAGTCAGCTGTACAATTCGGTTTTCTCTCAACCATACAGAGGCCATTGTGACCCACTGAAAAATTGTCACAGTACTCATGAGATGCACACTAAACTAGAGCTCTGTAAGTCTATGAATTTCAGCTCTCTATTTCACTCAAGCTCCTCACTGGGAGCTTGAAATTTCACTGTACACTTCCTCAATTACTCCTACCTTCCTGATGCAAAACCAAAACTGGGTTATGAAATTCTCACAAAAGGACCAGGGAAGAGTCCTCAGCATCTGGAAAGACTAATCTGAATAATCGTAGTCACTTTCATCAAATGGCCAGAATGAAGAAATGGGTTCAGAAGGCAAATCCTCGTTGATGATGAAGAGACAATCCCCAAGTTCCTGAACTGTCTGTGAATTGTACTCATTGATGTGTAAAAATTGAAGTGTTGTCAGTTGGTTAAAACTCTCAGGGAACTCTTTCAACCTGATGCAGTCAGTTAGTTTGAGCTCCAGAAGTGAATTCAAACTCCCAAAATTGTCAGGAAGTTTTGTCAGACATGAACAACTGGCAAGGGACAGGGTGTTGAGGTTTGACAGCTGCCCAAAACCGTCAGGCAAGCTCTGCAAGGATTCACACCCATGCAGATTCAGCTTACACAATGACAGCAGCTGACCAAAGTTGTCAGGTAGCTTGCGCAAACTTTTGCATTGCCAAAGCTCCAGCGTTTGCAACTTGTGCAGCCAGCCAAAGCTTGGAACCAGTTCTGTCAGGTTCTCACAACCACCTAGATCAAGGTATTGCAGAGCTTGGAGTTGCCCAAAATCATCAGGCAGCTCTTTCAACCTCTTGCAGGAACCAAGTTCAAGCATCTGCAATGAACTCAACTGCCCAAACCCAGCAGGTAGCCTTTCCAAGTTCTCACAGAATCTCAAGTCTAATGTATGTAAGGAGTGCAGATCCTGGAAGTTTGTAGGCAATTCCCTTAGTTTCTTGCACTCCAAAGACAGAGCCTTGAGCTCTCGTGGGAACTGCAGAATGAACAAAACAAATACCCCTGGCCCCCATCAGAAAAATCCAACTATCTAGAAATGAGGCAACTCAAGAGAACAACAATTATGAAAAACTTTCCTGTGCATGAGTTTTTGTTTCTTGATACTTCGTACCTCAAAATCTTTGAAGTCCATATCAACTTCGCAAATGCTCAGTACTGCCAATTGTGAAAGCTTCCAAAGGTTCTGAAACGGCATTGCACCTTTGATAATCAAAAGTTGAAGCTGGTATGGAGAATTTCTACACTGCCCAATAACCTCATTCTCGAGAATCAGTACACGTAAAGACTTGCATAGAACATCCAAGGTTTCTGCAGGTAATGCCTCCTTGCAATTCCTCAGAGACAACCCCTCGATTTTCTTCATATCCTGCAGACACATATAACAAAATGAGATTTTAGCCCCAGTAATCCAATCACTCCTTTGTACATCTAACATGGATTGTTGTGTGCTGCAGTTTCACAGCCACCCAAGAGGCTCAAAGGGCGTAATGAGCTACAGACAATGGCAAGAGAAAATAAACATGGAAGGAGATTATGATATAGTCTTCTATAAACAAATCTCCATCATGGGTGGTTCTGAAGTAACTATGAACGAGTGGAATTGGGATTGCAATTCTTTACTGTTTCATCTTCCTTGAGAGCTGGCGGTAACCAAACTGCACCATCAGACCAAACACGAATACCAGTCTCCTTATTACGCCCAAGAGCAATCAAAAGATCATGGACATGTACACGTGTGACATTGTCAACATCGAGCTTCTGCTTGATCAATGCCAATTCTTCCAGGGCCTTCAAGCGGCCTTCGCCAATGACATGACTAACCATCTCCCATGGTAGATCTACCAAGAAGGCAGTTATGTCAAGAAATGCTTTTGCATCTGCCTTAGCAAGCTGCGCATAACTGAACTCAAGACTGCGATACAGGCGATTCTCCTTGTTGCCTGTTAAAGAATCACAACTTTGCAGTGAGTCAACCACATGCTTTGATGCCGAGTCCCAGTTCCTGGATTTGAGGTACTTTCCAACTACTTCCAGAGCTAATGGTAAACCTGCACACAGTCTGAGAATGCTCACGAAATTATTTTGTTTCTCTGCTGCTGCTTCTGCTTCTGCTGCTTCTTTTCCGCCAAAGGCATGGAGACATAAAAGCCTCCTAGCTTGACACAGGTCGAGCTCTTCAACTTCATACTTGCTGCATTTGAAACCCATCTCTTCTAACACTGGACAAGCATTTGCGTCACGCGAAGTTACAAGAACCCGACTATGTTTTGGAAGGATGAGTTTCTCCGGAAGTAGATCAGTTAGAACATCAGCATTGAGGACATTGTCAATGAAGATAAAAAGAGGCTCCTGGCACTCATTGCCAAGGAATTGGCCCAGGCATTGTGATCCTTCTCTGTGGTCACCAAGGCGAACCTTCTCGCCTGACAATCGCTCCATGATGTTGGCTTGCAGGTCTCGCAGTTTGTCAAGTGATGGGCTCTCACCCACTTCCACCTTGCAATAGTTGCGTCCCTTTTTGGAGTTCAACTTTGCGTATACACCATCCCCAAGCGTGGACTTGCCAATTCCACCCATACCATGAAGGACAACTGCCCTCATCTCTGAATCCTCCATCTCCAGCATTGTGATCACCATATCCACTCGCTCATCAAGCCCAACTGCCATTGACAAAACCCACAACAAAAAACCTTTCTTTATATGTGGCAGTTGTGGGTTGTGCGATTCTGGGGGGTGGGGGGATGCTTCTTCAATCTATCATCTCTACAGGAGATTGAAGGAGCATTTTTTTTTACCTTTACCACTGGGGTACACAGGGATTGAAGGAGACAGTGGAAGACTGATCTGACGAGTGAGCTTCGAAGTCCTTTCAAGCACTTTCTCAACTGCTGTCAGGGTGAGATTTGGATACACTCCCTCAAGCATCTTGCGAAGCTGGTCCATACTCTCCTTTGTTGACCCTGCAAAGCATAACCTGGAAAACCAATAACCTCCAACAACAAAATTTCAAGACTTTGCAATTCTGCTGCATCAGTGGATCCTATGAAGACATTCAGCTGCAAGGTAAAAGCATTAGAAAGAGCAGAAAGCAAATTTACATAGAGACAAAGGGATAGGAGATGTTGGGCTGCTTTATACTTACTTGCTGAATGTACCGCTTTTGACATGAGTACAACAAAGGACAGTTCCTTGTGCAATGAGAGAAGTGGCTGTTTTCAGTTTTTCATCAGCTTCTGGTAGTTGTGGAAGGAGAGCTCGAATATGTTTTGCCAAATCTCGCATCGCAAGAAGGAGGCTGAGACATTCACTTGTGTTTTTCGAACCTTGATCAACCTGTTCCAAAACATATACTACAAGAGAGAGAGCAGCACCTGCCCAGTGCAACTTACTTGCACCTTTTAACACTTCACAAAGCAATGTAAAGCACTCTGCTGATAGGTTTTTGATTGTCAACTGCAAGCCCCCCCACCCAAAAAAAAAGCACAGCAAGCTTATTCACTCACTCTGTTTCATGATATCAATGTGCAGGTGGTGATGATGATCATTTCTAAAAAAATAAAATGGCAGATCAGAAGATGGGTTGATGTCAATGAGTGGGTGGTGATCATCATCATCACCTCCTGCAAAATAAAATGGCAGATTGGAAGGTGGGGTGGAAGACGGGGTAGGTTTGCTTCAGCCCCCACATACCTGAGAATTCAGAGATTCACAGTTCTGGCTAAGAGTGCTCATCACACTAGCAGCATCATTGAAACCAGAGCAAAGAGTTCCCAGATATTGAGCAGGTGCTCTCTGATCTGTTCCATGTTGAAACTTCTTCAATGCCTGTTTTGGTAAGTGACCATGAAACAAGAAACATTCAGATCACATCAATTTTGATACTGTAAAAAAATGCCCACTTGACTGATCTGATCTTCTTGGCAGAGATGATGATGAAATAATTGGGGAGAATCTTCATTGTCATCTAGGGGTGCTTTGGTTTTTTCTTCTTCTTATCAGCAATCAAAAATCAGAAGAGAAAAAAAAAATGCTTGGGCATCTCTGGAGAGAGGTTCTTAGTACCATGGAATACATACCTGCTCAATTGCATCAAGAATCTCGTCAAGTTGATCCTCCTCCTCAATCTTCATGAATGCTTTTGGCTTCTCATCCTGATGATTTGCAGGAGTATGATGGTGGCTGAGAGATTTGCTTGCTCTCAAATCTCTTAAGCTTATTGCCTTGTAGCCCCGCTTCAAGGAATTCCCCATGGATTTCAAAAGATTATATTGGAAGAGAAACTGAGAAGGGGCTTTTCCAAAAAAAGACAAGAAGCTCACTCAAGCTCACTCTCAGCTCAACCAAATCCTCCACTTTTTGGGAACTTCTTCTTCATCACCATCATCGTCACCCCTGACCAAATTGGCAAACAAAAAGACACCATCTCTGGAGCTCTGGAGACAAAAAGGGACAAAGAAGGCAGAGGTTAAAAATTTGATTCTCTTTCTTTGTTTCTTCCGGTAGCTTGAAATAGGAAAGCTTCGGATACTTAAAAAGAGGAAAGAATGGCTTGCAAAGCAGCTCAACCCATTATCATGCATGCTTGAACAACAACAGCAAAAATGTTTGAGAGACAAAATTCAAGTAAGCTCCATAGATCCACTCTATAGATAACCAAACATCATCAAGTCTAGTCTCTGTGGAAACTTCAGATTCATCACAAGCAGCTGCTAGATAATCATCAAATTTCAAAAGGGGAAAAGAAACCATGAATAGCAGCCCAGCTAGACTTCTGTTCGAGAAAAATCCTGAGCTCGAGCAAGAAAGCAAGCAAGCAAAGTAAAACTCCCACCAGAAACAAACAAACAACCAAAAAAAAAATGACAAAACCCTTTTTCTTCTCCAACTTTTTCCTCCGACCTTTCACAGAAGAAAAACCCAAAGAGAGAGAGAGAGAGAGAGATGGGCACAGACAGAGAGAGATGGGCAGAGAGAGAGTACTGATCAGTCCATCAGAAACAAAAAGATAAAGAAGAAGAAGAGAGTAAAAGAGTTCTCAAACTTGCAACAACAACAACAACAAAAAAAGTTTCTAACAAGCTGCAACAAAAGCAACAACAAAATCCCAATAAGCTTCAAACAATCACAACCAAAGCTATAATGGTGAAATATTTCTTCCCACCATCCAGAGATGGCAACCAACTTGCAAAGGTGGGTGCTTGAAAAAGAGAACATTGACAACCTTCTTTCTTCAACTACTTTTGTTGAGGGAAGCAAAAAAAAAAACACCCAACAATGGAACTTCTCATGCTATGATGATCTTTGTTCTCCATAAAAAATTTCTCATAACTTTGTTGAGGGAAGAAGAAAAAAACCAAACAATGGATTCTTTGCAACAACAACTGAAGATCAAACCTCAAAAAACAAAAAGAGTTATCAAAAGAGAAAGAAGGGACCCAACACCCAAACCCCACCACCCCCCCCCCCTTCCCCCCCCCCAAAACACAAAGAAAAATACAAGAGAATGAGCATTTTGAGCAAAAAACAAAAAGGGTACTCATGTATTATTATACTACCTAGCTAGCTGAAAGAGATTATTATTAGTCATTTGACTCCAAGCAATGAAGAAGGAGGAGGAGGAGGAGGAGAAGAAGAAGAGAGGATGAAAGATCATGGGAAGAAGGAAACACATGTCATGCTAACCTTCACATTTACAAGGTAGTGTGGATGGCTGTGTTGAGGTATGTACCCACACCCCCTATTTGAGCCTCTATAATCCCCTCTTATATCCCCCACATACCGAGAACATAATGTGTTAATTATTCCTCCATCCTCACATACCCATAAACATGAAAAAAAATGGACAATATTCTTAAAGTGATAGACTATTTAAATATCATCAAGTGAGGTAATGGGTATGGCTCACCAATACTAGACAAATCATTTTTTAGTGGCCCTATTGGAGACGCATAGCATCCAAGGCGTGCATACAATACAAGTCCAAATTGAGTTTCACATTATTTGAGTACTATTCTTCATTCAAAATAATATTTACAAACTATTTTTATTGCTGTGATTATAGATGCTCTAAAGTATCATGATCATGATGATGCATGCAAAAATGGAGAAAGGAAGGGGGCCAAAGAAAAAAAAAAAAGGAGGAAATTTGAGTAAGAGATTGATTCTCTCTCTCTATAGATGGTAGGCATCGTATAGCCTAGAGTTGTTGGCTTGGTAGTATAAATTATAAATGTATGGCATTTGTGTGGAGAAGGTAAATTACCCATGAGAAACATTATTTTTTGTGTAGAGTAAAGCCCCAAGGTGGGTGTGAGACATTCCCAAAGTAATGAGCTTTGAATGAGTCTAAATTTTGTAACCAAGTTTGGCCCCACATTTTGGGAATGGCCCCCCCTCCACCTTTGGGCTTTACCGATGCTCAAGTATGATGCAAATGTTATCATGAACCTAAACATCCCATAGGGACCTATGGTGTGAAACAAAGGGTTTTTATAAGTATAAGATTTATAATGGATTATGGCATAGGTGTACAATGCTTTTATCTCTTTGAGGAGAGAGAGAGATCTTCATGGATATAAGGTGTTCACCGATATTAGTTAGAGTGATTTACTTTCTTTTACCTCTCTTGTTGAAATACATTGACAAGGCAATCAAAAGTAACTCAATGGAAACAACTAGGGTAAATAGGTTGATGGCCGTACACGTAGTGTATTAGAAGTGTTAAAATCATTAGTCATCGTTCATCTCATATCATTTTTCATTCAAGTTCATCATTTTCATTGGTTTCTGGGCCCTAGGTCTTGTTCATGGTCTTCATGGTTTTCTTCTTTGAAGAGTGGCTTGCCATTTTCTTCTTTGAAAAAAGGAACCCCCTCTCTCAAGCTTTGTTTTTTAACACCCTCACTTTTAATTGTGTCAGTTTTTTTTAATTTGTGAGTGTTAACTCTTGTTCATGGTCCTCTTATTTGAAGAGTGACCTCATTTCCAATTTTGTTTTAAGGCGTCATCTTCAAATTCATTGTCTTCTCTAGTTTAGTGTGAATTTCGAGTATTGTTCGTGGTTTTTGTTGTTTTGTTGTTTGAATAGTGGCCCCTTTTTAAGTTTTGGTGTTTGATATCCTTCCTTCATGTTTATCTTGTTTTTTATTTTCCCCTTTCAAGCTTATGGTCCTTTTGTTCATCTTATATTCTAAGCCCCCTTTTTTTGTGTTTTTCTTTTGGTTTTCCCCATTTGAGTTCACAATCCTCCTCTTCATTTTTTTTCCATAGTTTGATTTCATTCCCCATTTATTCTTAGTTTAGTTAGTTATTGTAACCTTGTTGCAACATGGTTAATGACTTTCATGTGAATCCTACATCTTGTTTTAACTCATTTTTGTGTTTGTATTTTGATTCTCAAGTTCACACCTTTGTACCTTATTGAAATAATTTGTATGCATGCTTGCAAAGTTGAACTACACTCTAGCAAGCAAGTATTTTGTGTCTTGCACCCACACACTTGTCGATGACCACTAAACCTCCTCCTATGACAACTCATCCTATAGCACTTGCACACACAAACATCCTTCTTAAAACATATGCATGAATATTAACTTATGGTCAAAAAGTGTGATTTTGAATTCTAAGCTTCCCAATTTGCTTCAAATTTTGATGAGTAATTCAATTTCAGTAGGCAAGAAAATTGACCAACACACATAGTAGTAGGGTAACTTGAAAAAAAGTAAGCCAACCTCAACACTATTTGGTGGTGAAGCAACACCTTTGATGCGAATGGAAGATAATGGCAAAGGTTGTTTGCACCTTGAGCACTTATATTATTCATATAAATCTCCAACATGAGGTTTGGAATAATGTCCTTGACAATTCTTCTTTGCATTCTAAAGATGGTTGTTTGGATTTGCCTTTTCCGCATTACAGGCACCAGATCCCTTGCCTTGGACTCTCTCTAAGGAGCTAATTTTCTCCTTTGATTTTTCTAGAATACTAGCAAGTTGAGGGCACATGAATGTGATAGTGGTCAAACTCATTGTGCCATTGCATGTTGCTCCATTACCCAAGTATGCCAATTCATACCTAACGTGATGCTCGTATTATGCAAGGAACATTTGGCCATATTTCTTCTAAAATGAAAAGTCATTTGAGTGATAAAAAAGTTCTTAAACTTATGTTATGTTTAGTGAGCCATATTCTGGTCTTTGTGGATGTGCATCGGAATTCAAAAAAATTATTACACCCACCAATCCCTATGGGTTTCAAAATAAAAAACATCACCTTTTTTGAGCCACACAAAGGTATATTGGGACTTTTTCAAACCTCGATCAACAACAATGTTCATATTGTACTTCAACATGTACAAGTGAAGACACAATTTTAAAAAATGTAAGCTTTCATGTTAGAATTTAAACCAATTAGCAAGGACACAATATTGAAAATCACAACTTGACGAGCTAGACTAAAGAACTTATAGCCAAACCAAACTGGAAAAAATCCTATCAGTGAAAAGGGCATAGAAAAAAAAAAGTGCACCAGGGCTCATTGCAAAATTTGTATTGAATTGTCACTTCACATGCAAGTTGTTGCTGGAGGTATGTATTTTGCAAATCATAACCCCTTCATGTTAATCACAACCCTATGTTTCATCATCTAGGACCATAACATGTTGTGCCCTACTTGTGAAATATGAATGTTTCTAATGAAAGGTTTGTAAATCAGTCCCGAATGTCATTTAATTCCTAGGAGTAGCAAAAAGCTCAACACCACTAACCAAAGTGCCCATGTTGTGAAGTTGTTTTTATAGAGGTGAACAAGAGAGACACATAATGGGGTTACTCACTAAACATGCAACTCTGGTGTTAACAATCCATTCTAAGGTAGCAAGACTAAAGGTAGCGACAATAGTAGGTGTGTGTGTTAAACATGGTTTCAACTTTATATTCCCACCTCTCGCCTAACATCCATATTGACATGTCAAAATATCAACATAAGAAACATAATGTATCCCCATGCACAATCACCAAAGCTTTAAATTCAACTTTAGTGAGGATATTAACTGTTATGTACACCATTCAAAACTTGGCCTCTGGTAGATAACATTCTCACAAAAATCATAATTGCACCTCCACAACTGAACTCCACCGCCATGTTACATATTGTACCTAACTTTTCACTACTAGGTTGAAAAGTTTGCATGTGCAAAAAATGGGCCTAACATTGACCTTGATGATTTGGTAGCATTCTACTCTCACTTCCCCCTCCCTAGGAACAAAATATAAGGTTGTTCCTCAACATTGATATGTACAATGCACAAACATTGTAAAATGAGCCCATTTGCATTTTAGTATAAGCTAGGAATAAGGACTTCTAATGTCACAATGCTATAATCTGTAGACAATAAGAAATAGTAAAACACAACAAAACAACCCACATTTCATAAAATAAGGATTGGAAAATCTATAAACATTTAACAAGTTTGGTCACACTGTATTAAACTTAAAATGCTAGAGGGGCTAAAAGCACATTTTTTTGATGTGGAATGATCTGAATTGTGGTATGAAGCTCAAAAGTAGGATGCAGTGGAAGAGTGGTTATGGGAATGCAGTAACATGTGTGCATTAGAACTACATTGCTCTAAACCAAAAGTTAAGTGGGTGTTAAATCTATGCACATTGTCCGAAAGCCAAAACCCTAATTGAAAACCTCTCAAAAAATCCCCTTTATTAAGAACAATAAGGACTCACACAAATATGCATGTACGTAAACATTTAGACATAGGAAAGTGAGCAAGGTGTGAAAGAATTCTCACTTATGCTGAACTTTTACTGGTTATAATGTCAAAATCATTTGTGTAAACATTTGTGCCCCACAACTGCTATCCTCAAATCTAAAAGAAATAGGAAAGGAATAAGAAAGACAATTTCAAACGATTAAGCATAATAGTGATTGCATGTTCCCTGTAAAGCAAAAAATTAAAGAATATCAAAGAATCTGTTAAACACATGGTAGACCAATGGAAGTCCAAAATGGAAAATCATTTAGTTACTTTATTCACAACACATTAGGAGCATATTGGTCCCAAGTGCTTTAACAATAGTGTTTTTGTATTTACTATCAATATGATGCATCACAACATCAAGTGCATGACCTTGGCAGCTATTAGTAAAAGCAAGGTACATGTTTGTTAATAATAGGTGGTTTAATATTTAGGCCATCCTATTTGTGTTTCCCAACATAGTGTTCTTGTTGAAGATATCATGTCAATTAATCCATCGAGCAAGCAATTAGACCTTTGAATATAGAAGTGTTGTAGCAGCAATTTTGTCAACATGCTCATACCAACCGGTGAAACTTAGGAAAATACATTAGTCACAATAACAAACATTGTGAAATTTCTAGTTCAATTAAACTCCATTGAAAACCAAATTGTTGAAAACATGGGTGACAACGTGTTCAATTTTTATTCATCATTAATAAATAAAGTTCATTTATCAGTTGGTTAATTTAACTTATAATAATCAATCATGCAATCAACTTTTAAAAATTATGATTTTTGAAATTTTATTAGTATTATTACAAACCCAAATGCTATTTTTTTGGTATCAATAACCTAATAGCAAATTTCATTTTGCAACCCCAAAAATAAATTTAAATGGTACTTACTTGCCCACTAAAAGGATATGTGAAAATACGCACTAAAAATTTAATGTTTATATTAATACATGCAAAAAAGCAGATCAACTTACATGAGGAATCAAGAAATTTAACACATCAAGAAAAAATAATTATTCAACATTTGAATGCACTTGAATAGGCACTAACAATATTGGACAAAAATTTATAATCATAGTTAATAGCGGTTTAAAGGAAACAAACCATAAGCGTAGAGATGAGGTCATACCTTCACTTGACAATTGAGCCCATCTCCAAGGCCTAATAATGGCTTTACGCACTACATATTAAACTTCAACTTAGAGACCCCTAATTTATATTACGAAACATGCCTAATAAGTCTAGAAATCATCTTGTCTAATTTTCTTGCCTCTCAAGTTTGGGGTGGACTTGATAAGGTGAATTAAAACTTCCTTACATGCAACAATATGCTAGTATATAATTTGTATCTAGCACATTCCATAACATAATGGTTGTCATGATTTACACAATGGGCATGCGAATTTTGAATTTTGGCTATTTTTTCGCATTGCTACAAAATATGGGTGTAGTTCACGAGTCCCTATTCACTAGACCAGTGAATTCATTGCTTTCCCACTAGGTCCCGTTCATTATGACTAGTGAATTCATTTAAAATCTAGTGAAATCACTTGGCATACAAAGACACCTTTTGTTGTAATGTTGGGAATTACAAGGAATGAAGCCTTGGACTACCAACATTCTTGTTTGTAAAACAATTTGGTTGACTTATTGATTCATATGGAGGATTTTGCTCCCCTATTTCTCATGGTGTTGGAAGTTCCCCTACCCTTTCAATTATTGGAGGTGAAGGCAAAGTATTGACAAGTTGGAGATACATGTTGTTGTTGATACATCATAGTTATGACATTCTTGGTGCGAGAATGTTATGGAAGCCCAAAGAAGCAAGAATTTTAAAGAATTTTTAAAAAAATTATAGATCAACCAGTGTAATTTGGTAAACATTCGCGGGTAAAGA
>Ga0116231_10008324_pt1 | contig 18266 bp, 19 predicted proteins | sample S1TSphgellanicum_2_FD_89695 | JGI IMG/M metagenome (GOLD analysis project Ga0116231, IMG submission 89695) | Host-associated microbial communities from peat moss isolated from Minnesota, USA - S1T2_Fd - Sphagnum magellanicum MG | ecosystem: Host-associated > Plants > Peat moss > Unclassified...
AAAGAAATCCAAGAAATACAAGGGGGGCAAGAAGCACCACACGATGGTGACGCATTCAACCCCAAAGATGCCTAAGTGGCACCATTCCGCCTTAAAGGCTTGATCAATCCTATCTTGAATACTCAGGTCCCGGGAGGACCGAAGGGAATATGCTACCTAGGGGAGATGAGAGAAGGAGGTTCATGACCAAACACATCAAATTTCTCTCACGATCGACAGATTGATGACACGCGACCGCATCTGTCTGTATAATTCGTCGGCATGAACCTACGCCCCCCCAGACCAAGAAGTAGGCTGTTTAGTCAGGGTAGTTGGTGTCTCTTTCTAAACATTAAAACGTGAACTAATCTTTCTTTTGTATTTGCAGGTACCTTACACAAAGCATAAACTTCCTCCTTGCCTCTAAATCTACAGGGTGGGTGGGGGTGGTGTGGCAGAGTCGAATTGTGTCAGTTTTTTTTTACGTTGAGGAAAGATAGGTCACATGGGGTGGGGGGACTACACTATTATTATGGGGTTTGCAAAACCAGATTACTCCATTGTTGCCAAACAGCATAACCCCTCTGGACTCTGGACCTGCCCCGCCCTTTAACATAAAGACCTGGGCTGATCTTTCTAATGCAATACCTATTGTGCTTTGCATTAATTAGATGATGTGTCTCCTAAGTTCAATTCTTTTTTGCAATGAGCCAATTTGATTGGGCCATGACTCAAAAACAATGAAACTATCAAGGCTACCCAAAATAGAAGGTTTTAATTAGAAGGTTAAAGTTCCTCCCTTTGGCCCACCTATATAGGTGAAAGGAGGACAACATTATGCCAAAGCATATGGAATAAATGTGAGGTGCTATTGAGAACTCTTTGAGGAACATGTCAGGAACTTGGGAACTCTCTACTTCAAAACATCTCACAATTGTTTTTCCGATGATAGGGTAGAACTGCCCATCACTGAACATGTATTTATCATCAAAGATTTTCCAATATTTTCCTAATCCCTTAGCCAAATTGAGTGATTTTTGTGTCATTGGATACGCAAACTAGAGGACTACAAATGTTATTGGAACATTAGAAGTAAAAAAGCAACACAGAAAACACAGGAAGCGAATGAGTGATAGTTTTTGCTTCAATGTTTTTGAAAAAATAGCTTTAGACCCCTCTATAGTTCTTACTTTATATCTTCCTCATTTTTAGTTTGTTTTTAGTGATTTAAAACCTGATGCATGTGCTAATTAGGGCATTACAAAATTTCTTTGAATTCTAGAGGCAAAGATGCAACTATCAAAGATCTAAAGCTTGAAATCCTAATTTGTTTTAAGTCACCCATTACTGAACATTGAACTCCCTAACACCAAACATCCCATATTTTGCCCACTCCTTTATCAAATTGAGAGATTTTCTAGGTGTTGAAAGCCCTAGGTGGAGAGCTAAAAATGCTCTTTCAGCTTCAGAATCAGAGGAACAATGTGTGAGGCTTGAACCTCGTTTGACTTCTTAAGTGCTCACTCACCGGCCTATCTACCCTATACCCACTAAAAATCATGGGAAGAAAAATCAACGCACATATTTACACTTTGGTAAAGCCCTTGGCCATGGGCTTTACTGGAATTGGGCTGGCATTCAACTCTATCTAACATGAGCCCTTATTTTGGTGAATCTTGCAGGTTCAGGATTCACCTACACATAAATAACATATATTTCAGGCATTGCTAGGCCATTTGATTAAAGTAGAGTTTGTGATAACAAATGCATTATAATGTAGTAAAGTTTGGCTAGGGGGAGGGGTTGACAACCTTCAATTTTTTTTCTTTTTATGGTTCACTTCTTTGATTGGTTCATCACCCAAAGCAAAAACCCACATTTCACACTTTACTAGAATGAAAATTATTCACATGACCTTGAGATGGAAAAAAATAAATTGAAGGGGATTTTTTTGTAAATATGCATGCAAACTCATGCAAAAGACAAGTTTTATTTACATGATAACATGATCTAACTGAAAACTTGGAATATTTTCCAAATTTCATGCATTTTCACACAATCGGTAAGTTCTATTTACATTAAGCATGAAACATGCAATTTAAAAAACATGCTTTGAGATGAGTTCCGTAGTGTGAATAGGAATGAACATGATTTTTTTGCAAACTTGTCATTTAATGGATTTTGCAAAGGAAATGATTATTTTTTGTCATTGTGTGAAGATGATGGCCTCCTTTCCTCCACCTCTTGAACAAACTGTTATTTTCTTTTCTCTTTCAACTTGGAATCATGGTTTTTGTGTTCATTCTCCAAAATGAATTCTTGTAACATTATTCAACTCCACAACTTGGGGCATCCTCATGTAGTTTATTCAAAGTTACAAGGCTCGAAATATAAATCTTATATGCTATTTGCAAGTGAAGTCCTTTGTCTTTCTCAAGCACACAATCCTAACACAATCCTAAAACACACCTTTCCTTTATGAACCTTTTCATCATGCTTGACATATCTCCAAAAATATCTGAACACCCAAAACTTTTTTTGATACTAACTTACAAAAGTTTGTCCCCATGTTTTAGTTTCCTCTTGCCTTTCTCTTTTGTAAAATTTTTAAGAAAAAAATGACCTTCAACAAAAAAACAAACAATACTGATAACATGATAAAACTCGTAAAACAAACTAAGAACAAGAAACAATAAGAACCCCCTCCCCCCAAAAGAAAAGATAATGTGTTTGCCATGGACGCCCACAAATCTCACAACAACCCCAACCTTGCCATCCCACCCTCAAAACAAAAAAATTGGGCCGCTTTTGCACATGCTGGCTCGCTTCGTGGACTGCCCAAATTTTTTATTTTCGACTCCATCGCTCATCATTTTTTAGCCTAGGCTAACACCAGGGGAAAAAGTTTGGGGATATAATTATTGAGCCTCTAATACCAATTTAGGCTATTCAAATGCATCAAACACATGTAGTTTTCTTTCCCTGCTCTTTTCTGGAAGCCTTTTAATTTGCACAAAAGGGGAATATGTTGAAAAAGTTCAAATTCCCCATTAAAATATCCAATAGTGTACATGTCTTATGCTCAAAGCATTTATTTATTAACCTCTCTGCCACTTGTCTAGCTGTATTTATTTTACCTTGACATCCTATACAAAAAAATTATTATTTTCAGAAAAGTTAAAGTTTTAAAAAAAATCAAAGGAAAAATATTACGAAGGAAAATAGAGAATCTTCGAAAATATTTTGAAATGTTCTATTTTTCAACATGGAATCTTCAAAATAAAATAATTAATTGACATTGAAATATAGAACTAGCCATGGTACTGTGTAGCCAGAGCCTGGGCAGCTGACAACATATCTACCTGTTGGGTGGTGTCATGTATGGATTGGTGATGTCATACTCAAAACCATTTTATGAAAACCAAAGCATACATATGGATGTCTGATGTCATATATACTTTGGATGCTTTGATGCAGACATAATGAACTACCAGTGCACCATTAGGGATGGATAGTGGGTGGACAGTTGCTATGTTTCCATTGATTTCCCTTGCGCTAGCTAACCGCGATGTTTAACTCAGTTGCTATGTCCATGGCCTACAACCTAGGCCGGCATCAGCTACTTACTTACCACGGATGTCTGTCTATTATTTTGGTACCTCCTACTGTCCTTCCTACTTACTTGTTTACTTAACGTCAAGTCAGTTGGCGTTCATTCACAATTGAGTCATTAGAGCCTTCCACCCAATAGTACCTTGATGTTGGTCTTACTAAGAACCTTGGAAAGGCTAGAGTGACCCAATAACATGCCCTTCTAGGTGAACCCTCAAGTGTGAGGATTTGCCTGGTCTAGGCCCTAGTCTGAACCATTGTCAAGCAGCCCCGACTTGGGTGTGTGTCTAAGTGTTGGGTTGGGTTTGATTTTTGCTTTGACGACATTCATGAGTTGCATAGGTGTCAATGAGTGAGGGTTTTGAGGAATGGGGTTGAGGAGATGTCCTCAACGTGTTAAGTCTTTGAACTAAATACAAGTTTGTGATTAGGTCGTGAGACAAGAGATGGTAATCCTAGGTGACAAAGCCTTGAACCACTTGAGAAATATGCAATGGGTTTAATCCCATCCATTTAAAAGTTGTGGTTAGCCTTAAGTTAAAATACAAGGCTAAATGATGGAACTAACCAAGTGTGTGGCTTGCCATGTGCAAATAGTTTAGATGTTTAATTAGGAACATGGTTTGAGGTGTGGGCCCAAGGGTGCCAAGGCAAATTTAGGTGCAATAAGTGATATTGAAGAAGGTTCCTTGGGTCTTTAAGAAATCTTTGAGGCCAAATGGCTTTTGAACAAATAGCACCAAACATGGTGGTGGTGTAACCTAAAGCAAAGAGAAAGTACACGACCAAAAAGGAGAAGGAAAAAAAGGCAGTTTTGGAGGAATTGATCGCCATGGGAATGGCCATGGTGGATGGAGATTTGTCCAAAGGCAAACAACAAAGCTTAAAGGATTGTGTGGAAGAGGAAGTCAAAAGGACTCCTACTCACAAAACAAAGAAGAAGGGGAAAAATGCATTGGGATGAGTAAAGTCTCGCCCCAAGAAAATACTCCTTCCCCTATGTCAAAAAGTAAGGGAAAAACTAAGGAAAGCATAGGCTCATTGGTAAAAAAACCTTCCGCAACTCCTAAGAAGAGTAAAAGGAAGGAGAAAGTTCATGAACCAAGCAAGGAATTGCCTATGAATGTGGATTTGCACTTTTTCGAGGAATCCAATGATAAAAATGATTGTTTAATAGTTCCTTTCAATGGGTTTACAAGGGGAAAAGGGGGCAAAAGGGCCCCAAAGTGTCTTAAAATGGACAAAATTTCAAGGGCACAAAAAAAAGAAGTAAATTAAAATGCAATGGCCAAACTATCCAAAGGCTTTCTAGATCTCCCCAATTCTTTTAAGACCTTTATGGTGCAACACAATGAAACCTTGAACATATTGGGTCAAATCATAGTTAGTTTGGGGATGGTGGGTACCCCCAAAATGGGGGTTCCACCAAGGTCACAATCAAGGCAAGGATGCCCAACTCCTTCATAAGGAAGGAGACAAAGACAAAAAAAGTGGGACAATGGTTGTTCCAAGTGGAGCCGTATTTGGAAATGCAATGCCTTGAATCGAACAAGGAGCGGATTCATTTTGCCCAAACTTTCTTCAAGGAACACAAGTGAGATTGGTGGATGTTTCAAAAATAAGAGACACCCAATTTGCTTGAAATCCTCACATGGGAGAAATTCAAGTTGCAATTGAACAAAACATTCACACTACGCCATTTAGTGTTAAAAGATGGGATGGAGCTTGCTTGAGGGGATGGAGTGAGCTCCCTAGTTTGCTATGTGCAAAACTTCAACAAGATGTTACTTATAGTCCCTTTAAAAGAGGAGTTCACCATAAAATTGATCTTCTTATGCGGCCTAAAGTTTTGGGTTCAAAAGATTGTCTACTAACGGATTGACATTTATGGTTTGATGAAGATGATGGAGTGCATGGAAGACAAAGGCCCTCCACACCATAAAGGTGATATTAGAAGTGGAGTCACCCAGAAACAAAATGTCGGCCTAAGTAGTGGGAACAAAGGTTAGAACTAACAAAAATGGGACCAAGGCAAGTTGGGGCTTCATGACAATAAGGAAAATTGTAGGGCAAGGAATCGGTGGCAAAGAATGTGAAGTGAGACCTCACAAAGGTCAAGTTTCAACTATGATAATCATAAGAATTTGGTGAAGGATTACCCAAGTACCTCAGGTAAATGATTGCATTTCCTAAGGTAAGAAAATTTTCCAAGGGGGTTTCATGGCCAAAGTAAGGGCCAACAAAAATGAAGCCTCCAACTCATTAAAATTAAGATGTAAAATGAATAATAAGTTTGTGTGTTATATCTTGGATTCAGGAATGACCAATTTGTTCAGGACTTCGCATGCAACATAACGATTGGGAATCAAAACCAAATTAATGGCAGACCCCATAACGGTGCATTTGGCACAAGGCATAGTTAAACCCTCATTTAGTGTAGTGTTAGGTGTCAAGTTATTTTGTGGGGGAGTTCAAATTTTTGAAAATTTCACCTTGTGTGACTTAAATAATTTTGATGTACTTATAGGGAACACATTTTTTAATGTCTATGAAGTAGACATTTTTGACAATGGAAGTAAAATGAAAGTCAATGCCAAAGTTAGCTCTAAGTTATTGAATTTAAATGAAGATTATAATTCTCCATTAGTAGAACTAGGAATTAACTTGGTTGTTAAGTTGGCTAAGGAATTAGAATCATTTAGTTTTATAATTTTGATGTCTTTAAGAGTCTTCCAAGGGGAACCTAAGCCACAAGGGGCAAGATGACTCCAAATTGTATTTTTGATTCACTCAATAAGTTTTTGGGAAGTTTTAATAGATGAAATCCCCAATTTTCTTCCACCTTGTAAAATGGTTGACTTGATAGAAATGTTGCTTGGTTCAGTCATGCCATCTAAAGCGCCTTATAGGTTAAACCAAAAGGAACTAAAAGAACTAAAAAAACAATTGAATGACCTCCTTGGTTGGGGGTATATTTGGTAAAACAAATGGCCTTATGGGACACCTATCTTGTTTGTTGATAAAAAGGACAACAAGTTGAAAATGTGTATTGACTAGCATGCCTTGAATAAAATAACCATAAATAACAACTATTTTATGCCTTTCATTGATGACTTGTTCAATGGGCTAAGTACTTTGGTCAAATTGATCTTAAGTTGGGGTACTATTAAATCCACATAGTGGATGAGGACATTGAAAAGATGGTTATGAAGACTAAACATGGTTCATATGAGTTCTTGGTGATGCCATTTGGGTTGTGTAATGTTCCATTGATGTTCACAACCTTCGTGAACTTTATTTTCCATGAGAAGTTAGATGATTTCGTGATCAATTATATTGATAATATCTTGGTGTATTCTAAGACCATTGAAGAATATACATACTTAGAATATGTTTTGAATAAATTCCAACAAAACATTTTTTTGCCAATAGAACAAAAAAATGAGTTTGTTCAAAAGGAGATGGACTTCCTAGGAAAAATTTTATCAAGGGAAGGAATGAAGCATGACCTTACAAAGTTGCAAGCCATAAAAGACTAGAAAAAATTAGTCATGGTGAAAAGAATCCGATCTTTCCTAACATGACCAACTTCTACCGGAAGTTAATAAAACAATTATTGTAAATGGAAAAACCATTTTTGGATTTCTTGAAAAAGGAGTTTTCTTTCAAATGGAAAGAGGAGCTCAACATAGGGCATTTGAGGACTTGAAAAAAAACTTTTTTTTACCCCTAAATTGGAGTTTTTCAACTTCACCAAATTGTTCAAAGTTCACACAAAGGCAAGTGACTTTAGTATCAAAGGGGTCTTCATGCAAAAGGTACACCTAATTGTTTTTTAGAGCAAGAAGCTTTATGGAGCATAACTGCGATGGTTGATTTGCAAAAGATAGTTGTTTGTCATAACATGTTGCCTCAAGACATGGCAACATTACTTAGCGATGCACAAGACCAAAGTTTTCACATACAACATCTCCTTGAAAATATTTCAACACCAACTAAAGGCCTCAACGAAATAACTAAGATGGCATGATACCTTGGTGTTGTTAGATGTGGAATTAATCCACAAATGAGGTTGGGACATTGTAGTTCTTGATGTGTTGAGTCAAAAAGAAAAATCCTAAGTGGAAAAACCCCTAACCAAGACTTAAGCATTAAAGGCCATTTTCTAGGGGGAAAGTACCTTTGCGCGGAAAATAAAGGAAGTTGATGTGCAAGATCCCCACACACAAAAATACTTTAATGAGTTGGGAGAGTGGACAAAGGTGAAAAATAGATTGTTGAAATGGGAATAGTTTCAAATCTATGTGCCAATAAGGAGGTTATGCATGAAGATCGTGCAAGAAGAGCATGATGTGCTTATGGCGAGGCACCATGGAGAATAAACCACAAAGTGGTCATAGGGAAAATATTTTGTTACCTTGAAATGAGAAAGGACATAGAGCATTTTGTTTGCACTTGTGTAAAATGCTAGAATCTGAAGTCCATTTATAAAAAGAAATATGAACTATACAAACTTGTAGTGATCCGTAATGAGCCATGGGAAAATGTCTCCATGGATTTCATGACCCAACTCCTTAAGTGGAATGGAATCAACATCATTCTAATAGTAAATGATTGATTTTCCGAGTTGACGAAACTTGTTCCAACAAAAACAATTATAACAACTTTCCATTCGACAAAATCGTTCTTTGACATGTGGGTTAAACACCATGGAATGCTTCAATTCATCATTAGTGATAGAGACACAAAATTTACAATGGGATTTTTAAAACATTTGTTTCAAAAAGTGGGGACAAAATTGTCTTTAAGTACAACATTTCACCCATAAACCGATGGCCAAATAGAAAAGGTCATTGGGGTGTTAAACCAATACCTTAAAAATTATGTCAACACCAACCAAAGAGATTGGGGCAAACATTTAAGCCTAATGAAATTTTGTTATAACTCCACAATGCATTCAATGACCAAAATGTTTGCAATATTTGAATTAGCGTTGGGAAAAGAAGTTAGGAAGGCAATGGATTTAGCCATCCCCATGGGACGAAGGGACCATTCCAAGGAGGTTGTGGAGATGGTTAAGGGGCGCAAATAATTGTATGCATGAACTAAAAAGCTCTTAGAATAGGCTTATAAATGGTATGAAAAGCATGTCAACAAAACACAAATGCACATGGAATTTGAGGTTGAGCAACACATGTGGTTGAACATCTAAGATTTTAATATGCCTAATGGACTAGCCCCACATTTCATTGCCAAGTATGCGAGGCCTTATGAAATTTTGCATAAGTTGCACCCTAATGTGTATACCTTGAAGTTACTGACTAATTTTGTGGCACATCCAACTTTTCACATTTTGAAACTAAAATTGTTTTTACATGATGAATAAAGACCATATCAAAAGCAGAAGGTGTAACTGAATGTGGATGCCATCGCACATAGGCCAGTGGCTAAAATCGAAAACATATTTTGTGTGAGACACACATGTTTTCAAGGAAAAAAATATTTAGTTAAATACAAGGGTTGCCATCATAAGTAGGTAGTGTGGATGAAGCCTATTGACTTGGACCATCTATTGGACATTGTAGCCAAATTTGAGCAAGAAAGGGGTCACAAACTTGTAGTGAAAAAAATTCCCCAAAAAAATGCACTTAAAATTGGCCTAAAATTGATGAGGGTGCATTTTTACAATGGGGGAGAGCACCCACAAAATAACAACTAATTAACCTTACTAATTTAAATGGGTAAAAGGTTCTCATGAACATGGCCAAAAATAAGAAGGCTAAAGTTCATGGCAAACAAAATGACTGATAAAGGTAAGGATGTGGTAACCAACAAAAATGGACTTGGAATTAAATTTGAATAAAAAAAATTCTAAGGATCAGTTAGGTGAGATTGAAATAATGGTGTGAGCAAATAAAATTGCACATCCTTGAATGGATAAATTAGACTTCCTACGTATGAACTTATGAATCATGGCTTGCCTGGGTAAACATATGTCAAACTATAAAGCCTAGTTCAACATTATCTCTGACACGCTCCCAAGTCCCTAGTTAGCCCCAAGTTGGGGGTAAGTCACTCAAATTGCGAAATTTCTAGGACTAGGGGCACGCTCCCAACTTCCAGCACTAAAGGGGGTGAGAGGGGCATGTTGAAAGCTCCGAGATTAAACTACAAAGAGGGACAAGCTTACTCAATTATTCAGTCCTGCATCCAAATCTAACCAACAAGTTGGTTAGAACTCATTCTGCACATTTTCAGTGTTGGGACAAGCCACGGACGACCTTGGACTCACTTAACTCACCACGGCCCATACTCGGGGGAAGCCACCACCTTCCCCCATAAAGTATTCTCTGTAGCTCTCCGCCGCACTTGCATCCAAATGGTTCTTTTTCCCGGGGAGTCCCAAAATTGTCCCGGTTTGGACTTCTAGGACTTTGGGCATTCATAATTTTTCGCCCCGAACTTGGATCGGGACGAGGTCTAAACCAAAGTTGTAGCTCTCCTCAAGAGCTTTTCAACGGTGTGTTGCGCTTGACCTGCACGCACCGAGATCGGGTCAACTCCCGACTTTTAGTGGTCGGGAGTCAAACTGCCAGTTTGACTCCCGGCCCTTCTTTCGACCATAACTTGTGTTGCAGATGTCCAAATGGCTCATGCTTGGACATCTAAACTTCAAGACCTTTCCAATGGTATAAAGAACGCCTCAATGCGAGGTGTTTTGACCCCTATAATCGCGCTCTGAGTTTTCGGGAGTCTCGAAGGACTCCCAAGTCCCATTTTCGGGAGTGTGAGTGGCGACCTCACATTTCCCTCAAAGTGGGGTTGCGACATCAAGGCACCCATTGAGGTGCATTTCGCGGATGGGGTTCCCCATCCCACTACATCACAAGCGAAGGAAGTGCCCTTCTAACTAGGAAATTGGAGAGGAAAGGTGAACTTGTTGGTTTCTGCCCTGGGTGGAATGGATTATGTTTTGGGAATGGAGTTCATCACCCAAAACAATGTGTTCATAAAAGGGCATAATAGACTAGTTAGGATTCCTTCTAAAAATGGGATCGTGAAAGTGAAGGTGCACGAAATACCATCCACTTTATATTAAGAAAAACATGCGAAAGAGAATGCATGGGAGGTTACGGCATGTTGTGTGTCATGCGGGTGTTGGATGAGTATGAGCCCAAGGAAGCCACCAAGTTGGTGACTCCCGCCAAGTGCATAAAACAAGTTTTGGAAGAGTTCCCGGATGTTATGCCCGAAGAGTTGCCCAAAGACCTGCCTCCAAGAAGACGAGTTAATCATGCAATCGAGGTGGTACCGAGAATGGCACCTCCCGCTAAGGCCCCATATAGAATGAGCCATGAAGAGTTGAAAGAGCTTAAGGTTCAACTTGAAGAACTCCTCGCAAAAGGTTATATCAAACCAAACAAATCACCATATGGGGCACCTGTCCTTTTTGTTCACAAGATGGATGGGGCGTTGAGAATGTGTGTTGATTATAGAGCGCTCAACAAAACAACGGTGAAGAACCGGTATCCTTTGCCTCGAATCAATGATCTATTTGATTGTCTCTCAGGAGCTAAAATGTTTAGTAGGATCGACCTACGTTCGGGATATTACCAAATTCGGATTGCAGAAGGGGACGAAGAAAAGACCGCTTGTCGCACAAGGTACGGTTCATACGAATACATGGTGATGCCCTTTGGGCTCACCAATGCACCCGCCACATTTTGCACTCTCATGAATGACATCTTCTAGGAATGGTTTGATGATTTTGTAGTCGTCTACATAGACGACATTTTGATCTATAGTGGCTCCTTGGAAGAACATGCGAAGCACCTCCGGAAGGTGTTCCAAAGGCTAAAGGAAAACAAGTTGTTTGCCAAGCTCAAGAAGTGTGAATTTTGGGTGACGGAAGTGGATTTCCTTGGACATAGGATAACTCAAGAAGGTTTGAAGATGGATGATCACAAGGTCAAGGCAATTATGGATTGGGAACCACCCAAGTCGATGCTGGCCTTAAGATCTTTTTTGGGATTGGCCTCCTATTATCTCAAGTTCATCAAGAACTTTGCGAAGATAGCCGCGCTTTTAACAAACCTCTTGAAGAAGTCCGCTGTCACTTACAAATGGGAAGGAGCATGCAATGAAGCCTTTGAGACCTTGAAAGGCATTTTGGTGAAGGCTCCGGTGTTGAAGTTGCCCGACTTTGACAAAGACTTTGAGATCCATTTTGATGCCTCCGACTTTGCAATTGGAGGAGTCCTAGTGCAAAAAGGAATATCAGTGGCATTTGAAAGCAAGAAGTTGAGTGAGATAGAGCGAAGGTGGCCAACACATGAGAAGGAAATGTGGGCGGTCATACATTGTCTCAAGACTTGGGGCCATTACATAGGCTCCAAAGATGTGGTGGTGTGGACCGATAATGTGACCTTGAAGTACTTTGCCACTCAACCCAAGTTGTCTTCAAAGCAAGTGAGATGACAAGACACATTGGCCTTGTTCAATGTAGATATTCGACACAAGCCCGGGAAGGATAATGTGGTGCCCAATGCGCTAAGTCGAAAACACCAACTTAGAGTGGTGTATGTGGGAAAGACGGAACTCCAAAAAGAAGTTCGATTAGCAAGCCACCAAGATGCATTTACCAAATAGGTAAGGCAAAACATTCAAAATGGAGCTAAGGCCCACTTCCATTTGCAGAATGGACTATTGTGGTATAAACAAAAACGACTTTATGTGCCAGAAAGAAGGGTAAGGGCGTTACTCTTGAAGGAATGTCATGAAGGACCACTTGCGGGCCATGGTGGTGCAAAGCGCACCACAACATTCCTTAAGAAAGCCTATTATTGGTTCAACTTGAAAGACGATGTAGAATAATATGTGAAGACTTGTTTGATTTGTCAATAAAATCGAACACTTAACAAAAAGCAAGCAGGTTTGTTACAACCTTTGCCAATTCCTGAAGGGCCGTGGGAAAGTGTGTCCATGGATTTCATGGTAAGCTTGCCCCCATCAAGGGGCTTTGATGCCATCATGGTGGTGGTGGATCGATTTAGCAAGATGGCACATTTCATTCCCACAAAGGATGAAGCCACGGCCCAAGAGATGAAAAGGTTGTTCTTCACACATGTTTTCAAGCATCATGGTTTCCCGCGGATCGAGACCCAAAGTTCACAAGTAAGTTTTGGTGAGCCCTATGGAAGTGAATAGGGTCGGAGTTCAAGATGAGCACTTCCTTCCGCCCCCAAATCGATGGACAAACTGAGAGGGTGAACTTGGTCATCCAACAATTCCTTAGGAATTATGTGGCGGCGGATCAACAAGATTGGGTGGACCACTTGGAGTTAGTCGAGTTTTGTTACAACAACTTGAAACACTCCAAACTGGGTCCACCCCCCTTTCTAATGGTGACGAGCAAGTCACTAATTGTGCCCATGATTTGAGCAGCGCATGGACAACCCCCGTGTGATGCAAGTGAGGAAATGCCAATGGTCACACAACTTGATGAAGAAAGGTGGCGCCTTTGGGAGTTGGCAAAGGCCAACTTGGAAAAGGCGCACAAGAGGTACAAGGATTTTGCGAACAAGTCCCAACAAGAGGTGAAATTTCAAGAAGGGGATGAAGTGTGGTTGAACATCAAGAACTTCCGATTACCCAAAGGTTTAAATCATAAGTTTTTGGGCCCATATGCGAGCCCATTCAAAGTGTTGGAAAAGAAACTTTCCGACACTTATAAGTTAGAACTATCAAAAATTCTTAGAGTTCACCCCACCTTTCATGTCTTTCTTTTGAAGTCGGTCGCTCGCGATGCCTTAAGGCCTAATCGAGAGCACAACTCAAGGCCCCCACCAGACTTGGTTCATAATGAACCAGAGTTTGAAGTGGAGGCCGTGCTCAAGTCAAGGCAACTAAAAGGACAAAAGTGGGAGTATTTTGTGAAGTGGAAAGGATACCATCCAATAGAGGCATCTTGGGTGAATGAATCTGATATGGAACATGCTTAAGAAGCCATAGAAAAATTCCACACTAAATCGACAGAAAAGAGACGTAGAACGTGATGAGGACATCACCTTTCTTTTAATGGGGCAGGGAGTCACATAAACTTATGTACCGCATCAAGTTGCAAGTGAAATAAAGGCTTTAAAACTTCCAAAAGATTGTATCACGATAATAGTGTATAAGTGCAAATAGGGTTGTCAAGTTGGCATTAGACAAATGGAACTTCTTGCGTAAGCCCAAATCAAAATTCGACTCCTACTTTGGGGTTAAGAGAAATCTTGACCCCAAAAGAGGAGGCAAGCAAGGTGAGCTTGCGAGGACATGCACAAGCTTTAAGTGCATCCCAAAGGGTTGGTTGGTAGTGGCGGCCAATGCGGGAAGTCATGACCCCATTCGCGTACTTGAATCGTGTAGTTTGGGACTTGGGTTTTGGCAAAACCCAAATGTCACTTCTTGTACCTTGATAAGCAAACCTTTTAGTCAAGGCTTGATTGTTGTGATCAAGGCGCAAGGTTGGGAAAGGAGTCGTGTCAAGTAGCTCAGGTCAAGATTAGACATGACTTGAGTCCCTCATGAAGGGAAGGTTAAAATAATGGCCTCCCAAATGAGGGCTCTATTAATTAGGCTAGTTTAGTTTTTTGGCAGAGCAAGAGTTAAGGGTTTTCTATGAGATACCCTTGGACTTGCCAAAAAAATGTTGGAAATTTAGGGACGCCTAAGTTAGCTTGAGGCAAGGTCCTACCGCAAAAGTCAGCATTTGATGGCCAAGGATCCAAAGGAAGCGATTACAATTGCGAAGAGAAATTTCTAAGTGTTAATGAGGACATTAAAATTTTCTTCTAGTGGGGGAGAGTGTTGTAACCCCACTTTGAGGGAAGTGTGAGGTCGCCACTCACATTCCCGAAAATGGGACTTGGGAGTCCTCTAGGATTCCCAACAATTCAGAACACAATTGCAAGGGTCAAAACACCTTGCATTGAAGTGTTATTGATACCATTGAAAAGGTCTTGAAGTTTAGATGTCCAAAATGGCCTTGCATGAGCCATTTGGACATCTGCAGCACAAGTTATGGTTGAAAAAAAGGTCGGGAGTCAAACTGGCAATTTGACTCCCGACCACTAAAAGTCGGGAATCGACCCGATCCCGGTGTGTGCAGGGGGAGTGCGACACACCATTACAAAGCTCTCAAGGAGAGCTACAAGTTTTCTTGAGACCTCATCCCAATTGGAGGTTGGAGCGAGAAGTTGTGAATGTCCAAAGTCTCGGGAGTCCAAACCGAGACAGTTTCGAGACTCCATTTTGGGAGTCCCGGGAAAAAGTGCCATTCAGATGCAAGTGCGACGGAAAGGCACAGAGAATACTATATGGGGGAAGGTGGTGGCTTCCCCCGAGTTCGAGCCATGGTGAGTCAAGTGACTCAAGAGTTGCCCGTAGCTTGTCCTAGCACCAAGAGTGCTTCAGAATGTGATCTAACCAACTTGTTGGTTGGTTTGATGTAGGTTCGAGTAAGTGAATAGCTTGTCACTTCTTCCTAGTCCCATCCCGGAGCTTTAGCATGCCCCTCTACCCCTTTTAGTGTTGAAAGTTGGGAGCGTGCCTCAAATCCCTCACCATTCCGCAACTTGAGTAACCTAGCCCTAACTTGGGGCTAACTAGGGACTTGGGAGTGCGTCAGCATGGAAGCTCCATGAGTGGCCAAGGTAAAAAAAAATTCTTGGCCTTCAACTTTTGGCACCAAAAGTTGGAGGTCGAAAACATTTTTTTTTCCTTGGCCTTATTTTGTATTTCCAACCTCCAAAGCATGAAGCTCAAGCTCAAAAATAATATTGTGTTTCTTAGTTTCGGCCTCCAACTTTTAGCACCAAAAGTTGAAGGGAAAGTGGAGAGATTTTTTTTTTTTTGGTTTTTTAATGTTAGTTTTTATTTAAGATTTTTTGAATCTATGCATTTTGAGTTTTTAATGAATTTTTTTTGGTTGAATATTTGCATTTTGTAGAGTTTTCTTGAGACAAAAAGTTGATCAAAGGAATTAATCCAAATCTTTCTTTTCACATTATCATTTATATTTATGCACTAATACTTTTATTCTCATTTCGTTATGTCGTGCAAGTTGTTCCATCTCAAGATGTCATGCAAGTTGTTCCATCTCAAGATGTCATGCAGGTTGTTCCATCTTAGGGAGGGGTTCAATTTCACAAAGGAGATGAGCTACAAGAGATTTCAGAAATGGTACATTAATCTTCAAGCAATTCTTGTTGAAATGTTTATATTCCATTTTTTTGTATCCAAATAATGCCATGAATCAGAAGATGTCTAGAAGACCACCTCTACACTAATACATTTTATCCAGTGTTTCATTCTTTTCATCAAATCTATTACATCACTCTTGAAATTTGTTTCATCTCCAATTTGGCCTCTTGCATTGTTTCTAGTAAAATATAATTCTCTCATGAATTATTTACCCCATTAGACTTTGGGCTTGTCTATCCCATTGGAGTCTTTGAAATCATCTGTGAACATGGGCATCCTCTAGGTTCAAATGGAGCATAAATTCAAGACTATGGAGGTCCGAAATAAGCATAAAATTCATCCCAAAACTAAAGCACGGATGAATATTCCACTATGCCAAATGATATCAATGTTATTTGAGCAACCAACCCTTTTAATTAATGTTCTCAAGATGGAACAAGCATTCCAAATGGGGTATTGAGAAGGGGATAAAATCTTCTACATCTCTAAAAGGGGGGGAGAAATTCATTAAAGATCACATTCAATGCCTATTTAAAGAAGCTCTCAACTTGGAGGACCTTTTGTGGCACATATCTGTTGATTCCATTGTGTTGAATATGAGAAAGGTTCAACTATTTACTATAATGACATACATGAATAAATATGATGTTTTAATTAACTATTATCAATTTCAAAGTTCAATTGATTCATTGCTTTCAATTTACATTCCTTCAATTCCATGTTTATTTGTAGATGCAATTATTTGAAGTGTCTTTCAACTTGGCTCCCATTCCACTGGTCTATTGAGTTTGATCATGTAAAACCAAATCTAGTGCATGATTTCTTCCACATCCAAAGCATTGGGATGATTCCTTTTATTCAATTCAAAGATGTCATTAATCTTGATGTTTACAAAAAATGTGAAAATAAGTCCCAAAAGACATAGCATTTTTTTATATGAGAGAATTTTTTTAAATTATATGTACAAAGTTACACAATGCTAAAATCTAGTTTTTATGACTATGACATCTTACGACTAATGTTCAAACATAGTCATGTAGTCATATGTGGTCTTTAGTCACTACCATCTTTATGACTATAGTCAAAATTATGATTACATGATTATACATACAACTATAATTACGACTAAAAGTAAATATGATTACACAACTAGTGTATTCATATTGAAATAATATTTGAATTTGAAATAATATAACTAAAATTAATTTACTTTGAAATGGATAAACAAATGTTTCAATAGTGTCATGACTTTAACCTTGGGCTCACAACCAAGGCAAAGGCATGGAAAGGCTATTGGAAACAACTTCAAAATAAACAAGAAATGAAACATTCAAGGTTCATTAAATAGAACAATCGTATTAACTAATAAAAAATCATAAGGTTGTATGCTTCAAATGCTACAATCACAAAACTATGACTTGTAACTACTAACAAGGCTTGAAGGTTTTACATGCATTCAAAACCATGAAAGGAGAGAATGAAAGACAACACAAAACCACTCCAATATATACTATCTCCTAACCTTAAAATAATCGCCATTTAACCCTAACCTAGCCGTCATCTAACCCTAATCGCTACCAAACCCTAGCTGCCACCAAAACCTAACCCTAACCGCCGCCAAACCTTATGTAGCCTCCACTTCCAAACCCTAACTACCACTATTCAATCTAACCTAACTACTATAATGATGTGAATGTTATTCATCCTTTTGATGAATGTTTAATACATTCATCAACATTGGGAATAGAAACGAATAGTATTTCTAACATTCCCATTCTATGAAGTTTTAAATCCAAACATGTTTATCAACTTATGATGTCATTCTTTGGATAATGCTTTGGTAAAGACATTTGTCACCATGTGTTCCATTGGACAATATTCAAATCGAACTTCTTTATTTTCAACTTGTTCTCGAACAAAATGATGTTGTACATAAATGTGTTTTGTTTGTGCGTGGTGAATAGGATTCTTGGTCAATGATATCGCACCTTGATTGTCACATCGAATCACCATCACTTTCTTTTCCTCCATGTATCATAAATCCATCATCAATTTTATTATCCATATGGCTTCTTTTATGGCTTGCGTGTTCGCCATGTATTTCGCTTCCATGGTGGACAATGCTATTGTAGGTTGTCATTTGCTATTCCAAGAAATGGCTTCACCTCTGATCATGAAAACAAGCCCTGTGGTGGACCTCCTATCTTCAAGATCACCACCCCAATCTGCATCACAATATCCAAAAACTTCCTTGGATGTTGTTACATCGAATTGTAATTTCATTTGCAACGTACCTTGCAAATATTGAAAGATTCGTTTGACGGCCATCCAATGCTCCATGTTAGGGTTCGCCATGTGTTGACTCAACACACTTATTGGGTATGCCAAGTCGGGTCGTGTGCACAACATGGCATACATCAAAGACCCAA
>Ga0116231_10008325_pt1 | contig 18265 bp, 13 predicted proteins | sample S1TSphgellanicum_2_FD_89695 | JGI IMG/M metagenome (GOLD analysis project Ga0116231, IMG submission 89695) | Host-associated microbial communities from peat moss isolated from Minnesota, USA - S1T2_Fd - Sphagnum magellanicum MG | ecosystem: Host-associated > Plants > Peat moss > Unclassified...
AGGAGAACCTGGAGACAAGGTCTTTTCAAGCATGGAGACTGTTGAATCCCTGCAAGAAGAGAATTGCTTCTGTACAAGGGTCAAGCAGTGTTGAACTTTTGTGCTAGCACCCATTTCATCCACCGGTATCAGCACAAGCATGGTAAATTTTCACAACATGCTAGTAATGCTATTAATGCCAACTACTACCCTAGTGGGATGCTGTTTCAACTTCCACCAACCATAAATCTTGGGTTTGGAAGGATTTTTTGAGTGAATTCCATATAAAATATTGAATCACATTTGTCATCAAAGTTGGACAAATTGATATTTTGTAGCCATTGTATCAACTATTTATAATTACAATGGCATTTAGTGCTCATTGGTGGAGCTATTCTAAAAATCTTGGTGTGAAATACCATATTGATGAAGGATTTGATTTTCAAAGCGTGCAAGCTAGACATCAAGTGTGTTCTCCCCAATCACTCACATTAGTTGAAACAGTGCCAATTAGTACATCAATATGTTCAAGCAAGGGGCATGTTCTCACAAGAGGAAGATTTGCATCCTCTATTTATGGTGCGAATGTTGTAATGTTGGGGTGAACAAAGAATTTGTTAGGCCTTATTATTATTTTTCCATTAATATGGCAATGCCTAGAGGGCAAGTGAATATGTTTTGTATTTGTGTGCATCTTTTAATGTGTGTGAATTTGTTAGTTTTTTTTATAGGGTTAAAGATCAATGTAGTAACACATGATACTTTGGTTCATTTTCATTTGTTAACAAGGTTATCCACATTCTTCCATGGATGATTATCATCCATCATTCTATGCACCTTCGATATCTATTCAAAAGTGTTCACAACACCTCTCCCATTGGGGAAAAAGTCAATAAATGATGGGAATAGAGTCATACCAACCTTCTTTTCCTACCTTCACCATATCTTTCACGCACATATGTTTCACCCTAACTTTTTCTTGTTATTCCCATAGTTTTGCAAGCTCAATGCAAGTTTGCCAATCCAGTGAAGCTTGCCTTATGCCCACCTATTTTTCAAATCCAGTTTGTTCATTGCTTCTGCAAATGCTCCTTTTTTTCTTCCCACTTGTGCGATTCAAGTTTCCTCTCCAAGTACGATCCCAAACATTTGTTTTGGCCATTGTGACCCTCTCAGATTTTGTCTAGATGTCTAGATGTAATGCATCTTCACTTCCATCTAACCTTGAAAGTGATGACATACTTTTAGTTCAATTCAAAACTCTATCTTTACACATACAAGCGTCACAATATTAGTGCAAAAATTATACATAAATTCACAGAGTCTATGGAGTAGGCTTATGCCTAGGTGTGAAAAAAGTCTATGTGCCTGAGAAGATTGTTAAAATGGGAGCCTTGAATTGCTTTGAAGAATTCAGTTCAAATAAACTCACTTAAATAATAGCCTCATGATCTTGTGCCTAGGTGTGAAGAAAACATTTTGTGGCCAATACAATGGTTCAAATTAGTGCCTTGAATTGTGTTAAAGAGTTGCCATGAAGGCTGATACTTAAATGTTGCATCTCTTTTGCATGTGGCTCATGTAAAAAACATGCAAATTACAAGGAGCTTTCACTGATAATTTGGAGCTTTTAACACATGCTTCTCTTGTTTTACAAAGGAGTCCACAAACCCTAACATTTTTGTATACAATTTCAACCTTGCAACTGCCTCCTCATACTCACAGCTAAGGTTGAGGCACATTACTTGTGCTGTTTGCTTCATTTCCTGTTGGTTGAATTTGTGAAATTGGAACAATTTGAATAATAACAAACTTCCAAGAAGTTCAAAAGGGGTCTAAAGACAAACTTCTGGACTAAGATCGGGAAGTCACAATTGCAGTAAGCCTAGAAACACGTCAACAGGCATGGAGACTGATAGCACAGTCTCTTTTAGGTCACCAGATCTTGCAGGGGTGAAAAACAACACCCTGTCATCAAGACAATCACCAAGAACCACATTCGTAACTCTAAGAAGCCACATAACCATTGCCACCTTTCACAACCCAGACTGGAAAGGTGGGGCAGACTGGATAATCTAGACCTTCAAGTGGTGGAGACCAGTATGAATATTGCATTAACAAAGAAATTCAAGATGGCAGAGAAATCTAAAACCTAGGAAATAAATTGAGAAATTAGCAGTCCAGAGTTTGAAGCAAAGGCTGAAAGAAAGATGGCTATGACACTTTTGGTTCAGGGTGATTTGATGCTTACAGGGATTTTTGGATTTCTGATTGGATTGATTGCTGAGAAATTGCAGCTGCATGTATGCTTCTGGACCTGCATGTCTAAACCTTTGGAGATACTTGCTCCCTCTGACTGCAGTACTGGAAACATTGGTCAAAGAATTACTCAGCCAGCACTCATAAAGAGATTCCTCCTGTGACATTCCTGCATGTATGATCCAAACCTCCATGCTAGATAGACAAGTAGAGTGAGAACTTAGAGATCTGCTGCTTGATTTAAACTCCCACAATTTAAGAAGAAAATCTTGTGGTGAAAACCTGCAGACCTATCTGGGTGGAGCTCCAGATTTCAGTGGCAATGAGAAACAGCAATGCACTTTAATCTGAAAATTTGCGACCCATGGCTTACCACCAATTTGAACAGATGAAGAACTTGCTCCACAAGCTGCTGGAGATGTTTCCACCCTTGCAACCATCTTGTTGGGAGGGAAATTCTCAAGGACACCACTGCAAGTGCAATCAAAGAATGGCTGCACCCATCCATTTTCCTTGAGCATTCAAAAATCCTCTGAATTCCAGGAATTCCACCTACCTGTTGACTTCTCAAGGGACATGGTGCTTAAACCAACCTGAGAATCAAAACACTTAGCCACGTTGCCAGACAGCAGAGGATTAGAAGTTAAGAATGCTCCTCAATGGTCTCATGCAGAAGTGGCGATATGTAGTGTTAAGATTGGAACCATTCTTTATCCATGACGTGAATTGATCTCAAGACCTTTAACGTGAGGGAAAAATGTATCCTTGCTCATATAGAGGTAAAGAAGAAGGCTGAGACACGGAAGACAACAATATTGTTCACTCTGTAAACTTCCTGACAATTGATGCTGAACAAAATCTGGTAAGTTTTCTTGCGACTCAAACATAAAATAACTCAGCACTCTCTCTTGAACTCTGTTTTCCCTCATCTTCAATACAAGCAGGAGAAGTAAGAAATGAAACAAAGCAGAGACCATAGAGCATATACCAAAAATAGATTTGTAGATCTTTTGATATCTGTCACGTTTTTCTTGATCTAACCCTGAGCATGTCTAAAAACTAGTCCACTCATGCTCCTTCACAAATTGAGAACCCTACTGCTGAATTCCTAAGCTTTTCAACATTCGGTAACTATGGCTCCTTGCTTAGAGGGGATGAATGCTCAGAAAAGACAGGCCACAGAATACAGGCTTCAAATGTGCAGCCATCCTCTTGCAACTTTGAAATACAAGGGCCAAAACTCTGGGCTGGTTTCTGAGTTGTGTTCACCTCTGTTTTAAAAAATCAGTTGCAAGAGCAAGCAATGAAGCAAAACCCTACATGGAGCAGATGGAAAGAGTCACTTCATCAAATCGTTTATAATCCCTGTTATTTTTTCCCAGAACTAACCCTGAAGGCATCAAGACTTGTTTGCTTGCGCTTCTTCACAAGTGATGACCCACTGCTGACACCCTCCCTTTCGTCCATAAACGACGAACTTCCCCACGATCGTCTAGCTGGTGAGGGAGTATTCTTGCTCATCTTCTTCTGATCCTTGCGTGCCTGACGCTCCCGCTGGTCAAGCTCCTGGTTCTCTCGCTCCACCAAGCGGATTAGTGTGTCACAACGTCGTGCTAGCTCTGAAGGTGTTCGGGACTTAACAAACCAGTCAAACCGGAACACAGGTGATGCATGCACTGCCGCCTTGAGTTCCTCCCAATTTCCATATCCCAGTCTGTGTACACAACAAAGCAAGAAGCGATCACATTCTTCACTGTAGAGCTTGCCTTTATTCTGGCCATACTGGACCTTGAGTTCCTGCCATGGGTTGCGGTACCGGTCAAGCTTCTTGCCTACTGACTTCATGATTTCATCCTTGCGTGAGATGCGGGCCTCGCCTCTCTCAATGTTCTTGATAATTCTCTCATGATCATTTAACTCCTTGTAGCGACTCCAAAACACATTTGAGTAAGTCTCAACCTCCTCCTCTGTCTTCCCTTCAATTTCACTTGCAATACTCTTGATGTCGTTGCGACCATATTTCTCACAGGCCCGCACAAATGCAACAAAATCCCGACGTGCCCAATTCTGAAATCCCTCCTGAAGCAACTGCTCCTTCTCATCTTGTTCCTTCTCTGTGAGAGTCTCCTCCAGGTCTTCCACATTTCTAACATCCTCACCACCTCCTGCAGCCTTAGCCTGCAAAAGGCACCGTACTTCCTTCTCAAAGAGCTCTGTCAGCCTGGGAGTGTTGAAAAACTGGAAGTCATGCAGCTGGGGCATGCGAGGAATGCGAGGCTCCTTTGGTTTGCTCACAGTATTCGTCCGCATTGCTTGTTTGAAGTAGTCAGACTCTGAGTAATTCCGCTTGCGTTCACGCTTGGGTGGCTCAATCCAGTTCTCTGCAATCATCTTCTTCAGATCAAGCTTGCCCTCGTCCTTCTCATCTTTGTCATCAAAGTCATAGAGTCCAGCAGTGTCATCCATTTTGAACTTGATAGCATCATCAGTGAACTTCTTCATCTTAGCATCCAATTCAGCTGTCTCCTCTTCTCCCTTGGCAATGATGCGATCAATGTCTTCATCTGTGATTGTGCTGTTGTTGGAACTGAACACTTTCTCAGCTCCATACCGCACCATCTGCAACAACTCATCTTTGTTCACTGCTTTCTGCTCTGCAAGCCGACCCTGCTGTATGACAAGGGCATCAAGTGCCAACTTCTTGTACGCCCGTTCAATCACCTTCTCCTCAATTGTAAACTCAGTACAAAACCGAAACACCTGCACTTCTTTCTTTTGTCCAATGCGATGGGCACGATCCTGAGCTTGCAAATCCACTTGAGGATTCCAATCACTATCATAGAGAATAACAATGTCTGCAGTTGCCAGATTGATACCCAATCCTCCAGCTCTCGTTGAGAGCAAGAAACAGAACTTCTCACTACCTGGTTTGTTGAAAGAATCAATGGCACTTTCTCTATCCTCTCCACTTGTATTACCATCAATTCGACAGTAGAGATAGTTGCGATACTGGCAGTAATCCTCCAAGATGTCCAACAGCCTGGTCATTTGAGAGAAGATGAGAACCCTAGAGCTTCGCTTCTTGAGCTTTGGAAGAAGCTTGTCCAAAAGCACCATCTTCCCTGCTGTCTCTACCAAATGATCACCTGTGGTGTAAGGAGGACCGGGTTCGGCTCCTTGAAAGAGGTAAGGATGGTTACAGCATTTGCGCAGCTGCATAGCAATGTTGAGCAGCCTCTTTCTCTCACCCCCAGTGTTCACAGCATCAATGTCCTTCTGCAAAAGAGCTCTATAGTAGGTTTTCTGTAACTGTGACATGCCAACCTTGAGAATGGTTTCCTTCTTGGGTGGCAAACCCCGTTCGACATCTGACTTCAAGCGTCTGAGAAGGAAGGGCCTCAGAACCTTGTGAAGCTGTTGCACGACCTCGTGTTGATCATTCTCCCCAGAGATCTGGAACCACTCATCGAAAGTCTCGGCAGAGCTGAAGATCTCGGGAAGCAGGAAGTTCAAGAGTGCCCAAAGCTCATGCAAGTTGTTCTGCAGAGGAGTACCTGTGATAAGAAGCCGGTAGTTGGTGGAGAACAAGCGCATGGTCTTGGCGAGAATGGAAGACTCGTTCTTGATCCGATGCGCTTCGTCGATGATGATGTACCGCCAGCTGAACTTCCGCAACGAAGTTCTCTCCTTGATCGCCATCTCGAAGCTAGTGACACAAACATCGAACTTCCCGGCCACGAGCTGATTGTCCCGCTGGAAGTTGCGCTCTTCTTGATTGCCATGAAACTTGAAGGCACGCAACACGGGACAAAACCTTCTGATCTCGTTCATCCAGTTGCCGAGAGTCGACTTCGGCGCGACCACCATGTGTGGTCCCGAGATCCCACAAAACTCGTGCAGATACGCAAGCAACGAGATGGTTTGCAATGTCTTTCCGAGTCCCATCTCGTCTGCAAGGATGCCGTTCACGCCGTTCTCGTACAAGCGAATGAGCCAATTCAGACCTGCAAGCTGGTAATCTCGCATCTTCCCTTGGATACAAGAAGGTTGCACAAGCAAGCGCGTCCCTCGCACGCCATTGGGATCTTCTTCCCCCTTCAGGTACTCTTTGTCTTCTTCTTCTTCCGTCAATTTGGAGCCATGCCTTCCTCTGCTGCTGTTCTTCTTCCCTGCTGCTGCTGCATCTGCCGCTGCTTGTGGTCCTTGTGCAAAATGTGCAAAGATTTCCGTTTGTTGTAACAAGAATTTCAACCTGCCTTTGGCTTTCGTGTTCATGTCGGAATCCACTACCGCATTCTGTTCCTTAAGGAAATGCTCCACTTCTTGCTTCTTCCGTTTCTTCAACTCGTGTAGTCTTTGTCTCTCTCTTCTTGCTATCTCCTTCTTTGTTGCTGTGATTCCTTCTTCTTCCTCGTCTTGTTCTTCTTCCTCTTCCGCTGCTCCTCCATCGCTGTCCTCTGCCGATCCATCTGCCGACTTCCCTGCTTCTTCATCTTCATCCGCTGCCTCTACTTCTGCTGCCGCTTCCTCTATCGCCGCAATCTCTTCCGCATCCTCTTCTTCTTCCTCTTCTTGCTCATGCCGCTCCGGCTCCTCCTCTTCCTCCTCTTCCCGTTCTTCCTCCCCTTCCTCCTCCTCCTGCTCCTCTTCTTCTTCTGCAGCAGTTTCTGCTTCCATGTCCTCCTCCTGATCACTTGACGAGAACCGATTCTCGTCCTCCTCTGCTGCTTTCGCAACCTCCGCAGGAGCTCGCCTTCCAGGCCCCATGAGAAGTCTCGGAAGCAAGCACTGCCGCTCTCACACAAACCCTCAACACACAACGGAGTGCACAAAACGCGAGGCAACAAGGGCAACAAGGGCAACAACGACGGAACCAAATGTTGCGCAGGAGAGAGGGGGGAAAGCCCCGGTTCTTCTGTCTGTCCGTCTCTCGTCCCCCCTCTCTCTTCTCTCTCCTATGGCGCGGTCGCGCGCGTTCTTGCGCGCGCCTACCCGCGGTCGCTGCGGAGATTGCTGTCGTTGCCGATCTCCGAACGCACCGGAGCGTCGTCCGTTGCCGCCAAAAGCAGCGTTCCTGTGGCGGGAAAACTAGCTCTCCGTGTGCACGCCCGTACTCTTTACTTCCAGGCCTTCCTTGTGCCGTCGCAGAAAAATGAATCCCATGCATGAATTGCTTTAAGAATCAGCTTCTTTATTAAATGCTCAGTCAATCCGCATCCTCTCCGCCCCCATGAAGCTCTCTGATTGTATATCATCTGCATGCGAACTTGTAAGATTGTGTTTCTGTTTGCAGCTGCTTAGTGTCGCAATTGAGATAGAGAAGTGCTGGAGTCCAGAGCAAAGTTGATGGGAATTTGATTGCAGATGCTGGAAGGAGCACCAGGAGACATGCTGGACTGCAGAGCTAGGGGATGTGGTATGATTGCAGAAGCTTCAAGGAGAACCCACAATAAAAGAGGAAAAAGATGAAAAAAGGGTTTCTGACAACAGAGGAAGAAGAATACAGATCTCACCAGAAGCGAAAGGAGCTGCAAAAGAATCTGCTGTTGGTAATAACTCTGGATGGAACTGAACAATTCTCTTGAAGCATTTCTTGCTCCAGGGCCCTACTCTGGGTTGTCTCTCTGCTCGAGTCTTGCAACTTCAAGAATAGACGAACCCAGCCAAAAGCAAACTCTCTTCCAGTGACATTTTTCTCTTTTGAGTAGTGTTGTTGTGCAGGGTTTAGCATCCTCTTCAGAAGAGAGGCAGAGAGTTCATCCTCAGGAAGCAATGCATTTGTGGCTGCATATTTTGATATGTAAACAAAGAAACCAGATCCAGTACACCTGCCTTTTGGCAGATCTCTCATCTGGTCAAGAAGATGGCACAGCAATGGGTGTACCCAAGAAGTCCAACTAAATCCTTTTAGGGTTAGAGCTACCCCTGGCAGCCAGTTCAGAAAAAAACCACTTAAAATCTAGGAGATTTCAGAGGAAGGAAACTCCACCAAAAAACAGAAAAACAACAACTACTACTATTACTTTCAAAGGAAACCCATCATATACTCACAACTGCATTTCTGAGTTTCAGTCACATTTCCAAGACATCTTCATGGGAATGGGAAGACTTACTCGTTCAGTCATGATGTTGGCTAGAAGGACCCAAAGAGACTCAAAGAACTGATGAAAAGAAAGCGTCGAGCATTCTCAGTTCAGAGAACAACATGGATGCCACAACTGAGCAGTCTGACTGCTATATCTTCTCTTGCAGACTTCTGACCTCATGCATGCAAGTCATTGGATTGAAGTTTTAAAATGCTTCAAATCTGCTAATTGGTTGAAGAAACAGAAACAAACTTCATGACACAAGCCATTCTCAGATGGAAAAACCTTATTCTTGAGTACTGGACCTTCATTCAGTACAAAGTTCATCCTTTGACAAATTCTATCATTTAATTCAATGGTTGTAATATCCAGGGTGGCTGGCTGGCTGCTGGCTATGAATATTGCACAAAGGCTCTTTCCCAAAAGGGAAGAAAAATTACAAGATTTCCTATGTAGCAACAACCATCCTAATGTTTTGTGTTTCTATTATGCTGGGTGGGTCCAGGAGTGCCCCAATATCTGAGAGGGAGGGGTTTTTTGTTCACTTACTCGAAAGGACCATTGTATCACCGGTGTCTTCTACAAGCTCCAACAATTGTTGATGCTCCTTCCTGCTTTTTTTAATTATCACACACAACAAAACATCTTTTAGTGCACATCATTTTTGCTTTCGATTTTTCTTCTTTGAGAAAATTATCAACCACTTGTAAAGAGTCATTAGGCAAACTAGAATGCCTGTCAGCAGTTAAGATGAGACACAGTTTTAGTATGTTGGATTTTTCTAGTTTTGAGAAATGTGCAATTTGTTATACTCTACCACCACATGGCAAAATAGAGACAGACAGACAGAAGGGTAGACCTGGAAAATAAGTTCTTGAGAAATGACCAATTGCCATCTTCTTGTGCAGGGTCCAAAACCAAGTAGCATATGAAGGCTCCATATGCAGCAGAGGAGATTCCGAGCACAATGATGGCAGATACTGAGTGGACAAGATTGCTTAACACTGACACTCCCAGCAGGTACATATTGATCCCCAGTACTAAAACTGCAATTGACCATGCCACCACCTGCAGCACATGTGCCAAGGACCAAATGAATATTAACAGAGTCCCTGCAGCATAGTGGAGAAAAGAAGAGACTAAATCAGGTGTGTACAATCTCTCATCCAAGGCTTTTTGTAAAACAGCTTGAACAAATCTCACAGTTAAGAGGACCATTGTACCTTAGTTAGAGTGTCAATGACAAAGACACCCATTACTCTTGTGTTTGACACAAGGCAGAGAAGGGGAATGAGAGCAAAAGGGAGCTGGATTGACTGTAGCACATTGAGCCACTCACTAAGTCGATCAAGCTCATTCTCTGAGCTGTTGAAGATGAGAGCCACAATGACTGTGGGTACAATTGCAACTGCCCGGGTGACAACCACCCGAACCCATTTCTTCACAGGTAGATTCAAAAAACCCCCCATAACAAATTGTCCTGCACACAGAGAATCAAAATTTTCAGGAACAAAGCTCTCCCTCCAAAGCCTTCTACCTTTGATGAAATGCTTGTAAAGTTTCTCAGCATGCAGGAAAATGCTTCAATGAACCTCGTGAGTGTGAGGTAAGTTATCTGGTCAAAGATGCAAGCAATGCCAGTAGTACCTACCTGTATATGTGCCAGTCATAGTGCTGCTCTGGCCAGCAGCTAGCAACCCAATTGCCCAAATATAGAGGATTGGAAAGAACCCTTCCCCATACTTTTGCTGGAGATACTCGCCAGCATTTGCCAAACCAATGTTGTTAGCTCCTTCCTTTCCAAAAAAAGCTTTTGCAAAAATGGCCATGATGCAGAGGTTGATGAGAAAGGAGATGAATAGGGCAACAGCTGACTCTATGTTGTAGTATCGCAGAGCCTCACGAACACGGTTTTTCTTCGTGATGTCAATGTTGCGTGATTGAACAAGTGCTGAATGAAGAAAGATGTTGTGCGGCATGATGACCGCACCAACAATCCCAACTGCCTTATCAACAGCATTCCCTGGGACAGAGGGGATCAATAAACCTGCAGTGGTGAAACATACAAAATTTCATCACAATGCCATAATGCAGTTTCAAGGTACGAAAAGACATTCACTCATGCTTATCAGCATGTACAACAGTCTAGTTCACCTTCTTCAGAAGGTATGCAAAAGCTTGGCGGAGGTACAGTACAAGATGCACCAGAAGGACAAAATAGAAAGAAAAATATTGAACATGAAAGGATAGAAAATTGACCTGCAGCCATAGCTTTCCCATTGGGATTGGTTTCACCAAACATCCAAGCGAATGAAAGGGCCATGACTCCAATGAACCCACAGAATAATGCTTCCAGCTTCCTCACGCCAAAATTCTCCAGAAACAGAAAGGCAAACCTGCATGTTTTACCATAAGCATTTCCTCAGATTGTTTCAAAGCTTGACTCCATGCAGGGAAGGATTCATTCCTTTTGGATGCAGATTTACAATTGAGCTCAAAGTGGGCAGATGACAGATTGTGGGCCAAAAACACAGAAAGATAGCAAAAGATTGGGGGAGACTATTGTCAAAAGAAGAGGAACAGTCCACATACCCGTCTATACCTGTGATGAGTACACCAAGCCATAAAGGAATGTAGCCATTTGATAAGACCTTGAAGGCAATAGCACTCCCAATCACCTGTTGAACATCTGCCCCTATGATAGCAACCTCTGTCATAAACCAGAGAACCATTCGAACCCAGACAGGGTACTCTTCCCTACAAAGCTCTGCAAGGTGACAGCCTGTTGCCACCCCTAGCCTTGCTGCAAGCATTTGAATCAAGAGACCCATTACCGTTGCCCACATGAGAAGCCACATGAGTGAATAGCCTGCTGTAGCACCTGACTGCAAATCACTTTCAATATTCCCTGGATCCAGATAGCCTATACTCATCAAGAACCCTGGACCTGCAAACATCCACAACTTGCGCCACGAGAATTTTGGAAGGTAATCCACATTGCCACCTTCCATATCTTCTTCTTCCTCTCCTTCCAGTGAAACATCAACTTGCTCTGTTTTGTCATATGCTCTCTCTTCTTCCTCGTGATGATGCTCTGCATGATGCCATAGTTTTCTTCTCTCTGTTTCATCACCACCATTGCCTGTTGAACTCTTTATGAATGGCACAGAGTCCAAAGCCACATTTGAAGCTGCCATGGGAGAGAGCTCCATGATCACAATCTATATTTATTCTCTTGGCTACAGATCCTACAAAGCTAGCTTTCTTCCTTTAATCCAAGAAGGTGCATCCCATATCCACCCTTCTTCTCAAAGAACAATTGTCTCTGTGCTCAAAGCCCATACTGAAAACACAGTACCCTTTCAGCTTTGAGCTTCTTCATCTCATCGACCTGGAGGATCCAACAAAAATCATCACTTGCAGCACACAAAGCTTTTCTGCTGACTTGTGAAATTTTAGTCAATACGTGCCTCGGAAACAAAAGACCTTTCACATTCGACAAGCTTGCTGCTTCAGAAAAGATCTCTACCCAGATCAGAATCCCAAACCAGAAAAGCCAACAAAAACCAACTAAACCCTACCAAGGGAATTCGCACTGTAATCCAAGAGAGCACAGAAATCTCTTCCCATAAATACTGAGAACTTTCTCCATCCTTTGAATTCAAATAATCTTAAATATAATTTGAAGAGATGGGCCCACCCAATAACAGCAAAAAAAGCTTATCAAGATTTCAGATCTTGCAACTTCTCCAGACTTTCAGATTCAATTCAACCTGAAAAGAAATTGATAGAATTAAGAGATGATGATACAATAAACAACAATAAAAACAAGAACTATTGAAGGTTTCAGATCTTGCAGCTTACCAGCAAGCAAACAGTAAAAAAGAGAAAGAAAAACACTAACCCAAAAAAAGAATACTCGGAGTGGTGGTGGTGGCTTTAAAAAGAGTTACAGCATCTGCATGTTTCAAGGTCAGTAGATGGGTACTGATCATAGTCTTGGAGTTTCTTTCCTTGAAAACTCTGAAACTGCAAAACTCCTGAAACTGTGAAACTCCAATTGATCTGTACTTCAGGAACAAATCCAATGGAGCAAAAATCCAAACACCAGTTTACAGAGAATGGTGTAATGGGAACAAGAAAGGAGTGGGGGAAAACAACAAAGAAAAACAAGTGGGGGGCAAATCTCTCAAGAAGAGGAAGAAGGGCAGAGAGAACCCTAAAACCTAGGATCTTGGATCTACCACAAAAGCTGTTCCCCCAAACATAGATAGACTAGGAGATTCTGGAGGACCAAAGAAGAGAACTATCAAGAACCAAAAGCTCAAGAAAACAACAAAAAGATTTGGGAGATTGTTGAGGAGGACAAGAAGAGGACGTAAAAAGAGAACCATCAAGAAGAAGAAGAAGAAGAAGAAGAATAGGTTTAGGGTTTAGGGGTAAAGTGAGAAATTGGGTGTTTTATCTTTGGAACAAAGCAGAGAGATGCATGACGAGCAGAAAGGGGAAAAAGAGAAACCTTGCTGCAAAACACACCATGCAATAGATCGCCAGTCCCTCAAAGAAAGGAACCGTGTGTAATAGCAACAGGATCTCAACAACAACAACAACAACAAGCTTCACATGCGAATCATAGCAGCAACAGAGGTTTACTATTACCACTACTAGTCCTCCTAAAATCACAATCCATTTTGGAAGGGAAAGATATTGCAAAGGAAAAAACCTTCTGAAATTTTGCTAGGGAAAAAAAAAAACACCATCACCACCCACTTTCTATTTTTGCAGCAACAACACCAACACCAACACCACCACCACCAAAGAAACAACAAACAAAACACCACCAACAAACAAAACAAACAAAACAAAACTTATTTCCTAAAACTAATTTCTTTCACCTGAGGGAGTTAATCTTCTCCTTCTATTGTCTCATAGACCCAATCCAAGATTGAAGGTCCAAGAATCAAACAAAACAAAACAAAACAAACCCACCCAAGTGATCTACATTCCCAACAAAAACCACATTACCCAAGTGATTTACATTCTTTGATTGATTTGATTTGATTGATTGATTGATTGATTTGATTGATTTTGTTGCAAACTTAATGACCACATGGGTGTCTCTCTAATTCACACAAGCAAACCTTTCTTAAGAGTCAAATCTCACTCTAATCATTAGCATGAAAAAAGTCCATCATGCTAGATGTTACTTTCCCATGGTTGGTTGTTGTGGGGTCCAAAGGTAGGCCATGCCAAGAATTTAGGCATCACCTTTGCTAGGTGTCAACCCAATGTTTTCATTCTAGATTTCATGCTAGATTTCATCTTTATTCATAAGAAATACTAATTCATGAATTTTTAAGTTAACTAATTATGTAGAACCTGACTCAAAACCATTGGTTATTTATTTATTTATTTATTTATTTTTACTTTGATCTTTTTGTGAAATATTTCACAAAAGTGGGAAATTTTCCACCCAAAAAATAACACATTTTGCATTGAAAAACCATGTTTTGCTCATCACCCATTTTCATGAAAGCTTGATTGAATGACTTAAGCCGCACTTTTAATACATCCTGTTTAACATTTTTGATATGTTTACTTATCATGGGTAGTTAAAATTAAAACCAAAAAAAAAAGTGATGAAAACATCCTGAACTTTTGTTTTTTTGACTCAACATTAGATCCAATTGATGAGTTCCTCAAAATACACCAAGTTGGGCCCAATGGTGAAGAACACGCCAAAACTTTCACTCATGGACCTGTGGCTTTGAACTCAAGACTTTTGTGATATGGAGGGGCCATTTCATGGAACCATAAGCCTTGGGGGAGATTTTGCAACAAAACAAAACAACACAACATGGAGCACAAAATGATTAGAATAATGAAAGAACACAAGTCCTATCAAAAAACTTGCCTAGCTAGATGCTAAAGCTTGAGTTCAATTACCAAATATCCATAACATAGTTATTCATTACTTAACTATAAAGGTCATGTAATGGGATCAAAAAGTGAGAATGTCATAAGAGTCCACAAGTAAGTGAAAAGAGATGCAACCAACCAACAAAAAGGTGATGGTTTGGAAGGGGGGAAAAACATCACCCAATGAGAATTTCCACTAAAAAATCAATCCTTATTAGGATGTATGATGTTTAGTGATTAAATAAACTAATTTTTAAAAGTTGGGCATTACTCATTACTTAAGGTATCTTAAAGGATTGTCGCACAACAAAGGACTCCAATTCGCAAAATTCAACTAAACATTACATTCTTCCTAATTATTATATCTTCAATGCAAAATGATTGATGATTTTTATGAGTAGTGAAAAACACAAAGATGATTCTTTTTTTAAAAAATTTGGTGCATAATTTAATATTCGTGAAATTTTTTAATTAATTTCAAAACATGTCCTAACAATTATAATATTTCATAAAAATCACTCAGACTAATAAAATTATGCCAAAATGTACCAAATTTGAATCATAAAAAAATAATTTCAAATATCAAATGTCATGAAAATTACATTAGACACATTTTTCAAGTTCTTAATAAAATGTTTTAAAATATATTTTTTCAAATTATCTCAAGCAATAAGTAGAAGGACTATTAAATGAATATTGTTTAATGTGTTATAAAGCATATATGAAACATTTAGATGTAACTTGTGCTAAATGGGGAAAAAAAAAACATTTATAAAATAGTGAAATGTGTTCAAATGCACTTGCCTACCTTAAATTGCATGTATCACACAATCAAAATTATTTTCTTTGTATTTTTAGGAAGACAAAATCCAAAATCCTTACTCTCGGTTCTTATGAGGATCAAGGTTTTTTCTTTCAATTTTGTGATTAAAAAGTTTTTGGCAAAATTCTCCAAAATCTTAGCAATTTTTTTTGTTGTCGCATTGCAAACTCCTCCATAGCAACTTATGGCAAAGGATATGCAATAAAGTGAAATGGTGTTAAAGAGGAGGAACATATTGGGGAACACATTGGGAACTTGGGGAACATGTTGAGAACCCAGTGAGAACTTGATGGGAACAGATTGAGAACAACAAAAAAATCCAAAAAAATCCCAATGAATGGCCTCCCCCCCCCTAACCTTCTTCCCCCAAAAGAAAATAATCTGGGCCCCTTAGGTGCATGCTGGCTTACCTCATTGGCTGCCAAGTATTTTTATTTGTATTTCTGTATTTATTTGTATTTTATTTGTATTTTTTTGGCCTAGGCAAAAACAATTTTTAATGATAATTCATAGTTCAAAAACATGCCAAACTTTATTAAATATCATTGAAATAGAATTTGGCAGATTTTTTTCTCTTTTAAATATTAATTTTTATTAAAAAGAAAAATATTTTAAAATCATTGCAATAAAGTTTGGCATATATTAATTTTTCTGTTAAATAGTTTTCAATTTTATTTTAAAATATTCAAAAAACCTATGCAATAGAGTTGGGCAGATATTCATTTTTCTTTTAAATGATCCTTTTTTTAAAAATCTTTTAAAATCATTGCAATAGTGTTTGGTAGACATTAATTTTTCTTTTAAATATGCTTTTTTATTTTTTTATTTTAAAAAATTTTCAAAAATCATTGCAATAGAGTTGGGAAAATATGAAATTTTTCTTTTAAATAATCTTTTTTCTAATTTTCAAATAAATATATATATTAAACAAAAATATGATTGCAAAATAGAGTTGGCCAAATTTACATGAGCTTTTTTAACTTGTGGATCTGCTGGCTCCATTCTCTCTCTCAGGTAAGCCTGCCAGGGCGAGCCTTACACAGGCACAGCCAGCTGGATCAGCCTCGTAGGACCCCCTCTCGAAGGTCCAAGTGGCTTCAATTCTGCCAGGCGTGCGTGGGTGCTTAGGGTTCGATCAATTCCCATAGGGTCCACTCTTTACTGGATCGGTGGGGTCGGTTCTGCCGGGCAAGCCCGCCAAGGTGATCCCTACGCAGGCACACCTGACTGAATCAGCCCCCCCATAGGGTCCCTTCTAGAATCACTGGGGTAGGGAATTATTAAAATCTGAAATAATGATGAATAATTTTCAAAAATTGAAGATAAAATATGAGAATTTAAATGTATAAATTATTAAAATCTGAAATAGTGATGAATAATTTTCAAATTTTGAAGATAAAATATGAGAATTCAAATGTATAAATTATTAAAATCTGACATAGTGATGAATAATTTTCAAAAAATTGAAGATAAAATATGAGAATTCAAATGTATAAATTATTAAAATCTGACATAGTGATGAATAATTTTCAAAAAATTGAAGATAAAATATGAGAATTCAAATTTATAAATTATTAAAATTTGAAATAGTGATGAATAATTTTCAAAAAATTGAAGATAAAATACGAGAATTTAAATGTATAAATTATTAAAATCTGAAATAGTGATGAATAATTTTCAAAAAATTGAAGATAAAATACGAGAATTTAAATGTATAAATTATTAAAATCTGAAATAGTGATGAATAATTCTCAAAATTTGAAGATAAAATATGAGAATTCAAATATATAAATTATTAAAATCTGAAATAGTGATGAATAATTTTCAAAAATTGAAGATAAAAATATAAGTAAGACATTTTCATAAGAGAAGGGGTAAGATGGGATTTTAGGGATTTGGTGTTTTTTTTTCCAATGTTGGACAATTTTTAAATTAAGGATAGATAAATATTTTTAAAATTAGGACTAATGGTTGTGAAAAAATTCAAAGATTTGTCCAAAATTGAATTTTTTTACCTTTCCAAATTTCAATAACCCATACATTCACAACTTAAATCTTTTATTTTAATATTATGATTATTATATTTTAATAACCTAATACCATTGGATATCTATTCATCCCATCCATCTCAAAACCTCATTTGTTTTCCAAAGGAAAAAAATACCTTCATTGGTTCTATGGAAAACGTATAAAATAGAATTTTAATGCCCAAATTTAACTTAGAATATTGCCATGGGTAGGAACAAATGGGACAAGAAGTTTAACTTCACTAAATGTTTTTGGGAAAACCCCTAAAATTCCTAAGAACAAAGTTGAAGATACTTGAACTTTATCAAAACAAATTTTAAAACCCCCAAATTTTTAAATAATACCCCAACATTATTTCCTCCCATTTGAAACTTCCAAAATGACAAGAAGAAAATTGAGGATTCTGGAATTTCAAAATATGAAAACAAAAAACTTTCAAAATTCACATGAGAAAGGCACATACCTTGTTTCCTTGCTTATGAAAATTTCACACAAAAAATTTGAAAACCCCCAAAATGACAAGAAGGAAATTGAAAACTTCGGAACTTCAAAATATCAAAACAAAAGACCTTCCAAGTTTCCAAAAGAAAAGCAAATATCTCCCCCTTTGTGAGACTTCACATAAAAAAATTAAAAGATTCTCAAAATAACAAGAAGAAAATTGAAGATTCTAGAATTTCAAAATAAGGAAACAAAAAACTTTCAAAGTTCACATGCCCCATTTCCTCACTTGTGAAACTGCACACAAAAAAAATTAAAGACCCCAAAATGACAAAAAGAAAATTAAAGATTCCAAAACTTCAAAATACAAAATCAAAAAACACAATTTTTTTGAAGACCCACAAAATGACAAGAAAAAGAATTGAAAACTTCGAAACTTCAAAATAATAAAACAAAAAACTCTCAAAATTCACAAGAACAAAGCACACACTCCCCCCCTCGGACTAAAAAAAAATTTGAAGACCCCCAAAATGACAAGAAGAAAAATTAAAAACTCCAGAATTTCTCCAAACTTCTCCCTCCTTATGAAATGTCACATAATTCTTTTTTGAAAACCCACAAAATAACAAGACAAGAAAAAAAATTGAAGACTCCAAAACTTCAAAATAGTAAAACAAAAAACGCTTAAAATTCACAAGAACAAAGCAACCCCCCCCCCCCCCCCCCCCCC
>Ga0116231_10008326_pt1 | contig 18265 bp, 9 predicted proteins | sample S1TSphgellanicum_2_FD_89695 | JGI IMG/M metagenome (GOLD analysis project Ga0116231, IMG submission 89695) | Host-associated microbial communities from peat moss isolated from Minnesota, USA - S1T2_Fd - Sphagnum magellanicum MG | ecosystem: Host-associated > Plants > Peat moss > Unclassified...
AGAAAAAAAAAGAATTTTTTTTTCATAATTGGGTGTAAGTTGTTTCCATTGAAACTACTTATGAGGTGAATGCTGCAGTTTCCACCACCATATCCTTATATGTGTGTGTGTTTTTACAACACTACACTTACCAAGGCAAATTCTTAAGAACAAAAACAGCAACAAAGCAACAAGCAGAAGCAGAATGAGAACCCTAATAACCCATTCCTGACACACCACCTGTACAAAGGCAGCCAAAAGACCCAAATTGTACATTGAACCTGGACTCCCTTTTTCCTCCTTCTGTTGGATTGATGACACAGCTGATGATCCAAGTTGGAAACATCATCACCCACACTGTAAATAGTTTCATTATATTGTTGGCCAAGAAAAAGAATTTAAAAAAGAATTTAAAAAAAAATAAAAAAATATATATATATATACACATGTTTCTGAATTTCTGATGTGTTGTGCAATGCAAAAAAAAAAAAACTATAATATACACATAATTGTGAGATATTGTGCAATGCAAAAAACAGTGGAAATATATATATGTATATATACATGATTGTGAAATGTTTGTGTAACTGCAAAGGGTTATAAATAATTGATTCTGGGTGAATTCTCTCATGTATGAGTTCTAAGTTACTCCATCCATGCAAAATTGTTTGTTGGGTTGTTTGTTGATCCTTGTTGTTTTTCATGCAAGAGGAAGAAATTAATCTCCTTGTTTGAGTCACAAACACAATTTGGGTTTTTGCTTTAGATCTGTTCCCAAATTTAGTCTCAATCTTTTTGGGTCATTTCATGGTGCAAAACTCTCTCTAGAAATCTCTCTCTCATCATACATAGAACAAGACTTGCTTGCAGATTTCTGTTTGTTGCAATTTGAGCTTTGTGTGTGTGTGCACAGAGAAAGAGAGACACAAAGAGAGCCTGAGAACAAGTGGTGGTGGTGGGGGTGTGCATGAGTTTCAAGTATTCTTATTAAAACAAGAAATTTCATCTGGCTGTTCTTGTTGAGCTTTTGTGTGTGTGTGTGTGCAGCAAAAGAAAAGAAAAAAATTCCACAAGTTGGGTGCTTTTGTTTCTTTTTCCTCTTTTTGTTTTGCTTGTTTCTAGAGGGTTGCAATTTTTGTAGTTGCACTTGGGTTTTTTTGTGGGGCTGGGTCTTGTGTCTCTAGTTGTTGCACTTCTTTGTAATTGTGTTCATAATCCTTTCTATCTATCTTACCCCGTCTTTTTGGTTTTTTTGTTTTTTGGGAAATTCTGTTGACTCCAACCGTGCACCCAAGTTTGTTGCAGTACTATTTCTCCCAGCAGAAAGTATGGGAACTGTTGCAGAAGAAGCAGCAGCACGGAGTTATTTTGTGGAGGGTAGGGTTCCAGAACAGAGAGAACAAGGGAAAAATGGGTTGTTATTCCCACAGGTGCTCAAGCCTGGAGCAGCTTCTTCAGCTGATGTGAATTCTCTGGTGGCAGCCATTAGGAAGGACAAGGACTGGTTGGAGCAGCAACTGGAGTTGTATGGAGCTTTGCTCCTGCGTGACTTTGGAGTGCACACTGCTGAGGATTTCAATGCTGTGGTGGAAGCTTTTGATTACCCTGAGCTTCCTTACATTGGAGGTGCTGCACCACGGTTCAAAGTGGTGGGCAGGGTTTACACCACCAATGAATCTCCCCCTGATCGGCTTGTCCCTTTCCACCATGAAATGGCCCAGGTACTACTACTACTACTACTTCTTCTTCTTCTTCTTCCCATATCCCAATCATGTTCTCACTGCATCCACTCACCATATATATGCATGTTCTCCCAAGCAACCAAGAAACCCTAATTGCGCACACTTGCAGATTCATATGGGTTCCTTCCTCCAGTAGTTGGATTCATAATAATTTGGTAGATCACCCAACATGCTCACAGAAGATTCAAACCACAAACCCGTTCTGGAAGAACTCACAAACCCATTGCTCCTGGAAGCCACTCTGATCATTAACTAGGAAGATGTGTTTGTTGTTATACATTGCCGCATTCTTCTAGGTGCCAGAGTATCCGGGGAAGCTCTTTTTCTACTGTGAGGTGGAGCCAGCAGAAGGTGGGGAGACACCCATACTCTTGAGTCATCTCATATATGAGCGGATGGCGAAAGAGTGGCCAGAGTTTGTGGAAAAGCTGCAGAAAGAAGGAGTGCTGTACACACGGGTTTTGCCAGAAGGTGATGACCTCTCATCAGCCATTGGGCGTGGTTGGCAATCCACTTTCTTGACCACAGATCGTCTAGAAGCAGAGAAAAGGCAAGTATGCACTAGCTCTGTCTGTCTGTCTGTCTGTCGGCTGTCTGTCTGGTCTGTGACTGCTGCACCACTATCTGTCTCTTGGAATTCATGCATGTGAGAAAGGAATACGTATTGCACAATGGAATGACAACATTTGGTGGCTATTCTCTCTCTCGTATTTTGTGAATGGAACAAGTTTATTTGTGATTAGGCTTGGAATTTGTGGACTTCCATTAAGTCTGTTTCTCTGTGTTCAGATACTTCACTGCAAGAAGTTCAGTTGTGATAACTTTGAATGACAAAAAGAGTTGTATGCGGGGGTGGGGGTTGGTCTATGATCAGGGCTGCCAAGCTTGGGGTGAGGCTGGAATGGTTACCTGAAGGAGGAGGTGTGAAGACAGTCACAGGGCCCATACCTGCAATCAAGACTGATGAGCTGCGACATCGACCTGTATGGTTCAACAGTGTTGTAGCAGCCTATACTGGCTGGAAGGACTCACGCAATGACCCTGAGAAAGCAGTGACTTATGGAGATGGCACACCACTGCCAAAAGATGCAGTTTTGGCTTGCCTTAAGGTATTGGAAGAGGAGAAAGTGTCCATTCCGTGGCGACATGGTGATGTCCTCGTGTTGGACAACAATGCAGTACAACACTCAAGAAAAGCATTTGTACCACCTCGTCGTGTGCTGGCTTCTTTGGCCAAGTAAATGATATCAACCCCCTCATCTTCTCAATTCTGACCACAGCAAACCTGATACAATCAGAACTTGGATTTTTTGACAAAATCCTTCCTTGCACAATAACCTAATATTGCACAAACAGGGTACATTTGCACAATCACCCAGGCTATACTTTTTTTGTTGCAGTCAATAAAGAACTGTACCATTAGCAGAGTGAAATCTCCTTTAGTGTATGCAATGTCTGTGAACTCTGTCTTTCATCTGTGAGAAAGACATGAAGTGACCATTCTATAGCTATGTTTGTAAAGCTTAGGAAACCTTTGCCAAAAAACTACACTGCTTTTGTTTGTGCCTTGTATTTAAGAGTCCGAGCAAACAGCAATTTTCTTTGAAGCCTGCTTCCTTTGTGGGGTAGGTAGGTACTAATCCAGTGAGGCTGTCCTCAACTTATTGCCAGGAGGAGAGTTAGTACTAAAACTTATTACGATTCTGTTTGCCAATATGAACAAATGGGTATTTGTTCCTTGGGTACTGGAAGTGGGAAACCAAATTTTGCACACAAAATGCATGCACTCTTTGGTTGCAATATGGAATCCACTGTGTTTTCGCCAACAGAAGCAGTGCAATCTGCAAAGCATTATGCACTTATGATGCCTTATGTTTGTTCAACATCTAAACATATGCGGTAACATGTCCCTAACAGTGGTGGATTGGTAGTTAGACCAGCATCTGGTATAAACACTAGCACTAACCCTGTTATCAAGGACCGCACCAGCTTGGTAGGACCTGAGGTAATATCAGGTATGTCATGCCTGCCTTATACCAATTTCAATATCAGGATTATGCATACTTCATACCATGCTAAAATCAATCTTGGACCCAATACAAGGATCAAGCTGGTATGAAAGTTTTAGAAACACCCAATATCAGGACAATGTAGGTACATTCAATAGTCAATTCTAATGCAACACCGGTCCCTACCTTACTCCATGGATTTGTCAAAACGATTTGAGATAGGGAGATTGTCAGTAGAATCATGATCGCGCTTTGCAATATTGTGAAAGCCAACATTGTGGCAGCAAATGACTTGCCTTCATGAAATTTCCTTGCTGGGAAGTTTGACAGTTTTTGAAAGCAAAGTTTTCATACAAAACTTGCTCATATGTATGAGAACACAGGAAAATTAAGCTCTCTGTGTGCAAAAACTTTAGAATTGCTTGTATTCAAATCAAGGCTAGCCTAGATATATGGTTCAAACAGAGGGTCTTCTCATCAGGTAGACACTTGATATGAGAACATTGCAATGTTGTTATAAAACTTGAAAAATGAAACAAGCCCATTCATTGTTGATATTGTGAAAGACTGCTGGCATCATCACTAACACTATCTTTAATGTGATGAAACTAGATTCACCATCTCTTGTCTTCTCTAAAGAACTGCCTGATTTTTCTTAGTGCAATTTTAGGCACATCACTAGCTCAAATTACCTTCCAAAATTTGGAAGATCCAGTACACCCTATCAAGTTGGCCTTTTGGATTTTGAAAATAATTTTCTTGCTTTCATCTTTTAACCTCCTTTTTCTGTAGTTTCTCTTTCCTTTTCTATTACATTTCTTTTCATTTTCCTTCTTTTTTCTTCTTTTTTTTTTACTATTATGTTTCTACCCTGAATTTCAAAACCCTAATCTTACTCTTAAAAATCTACCACCATGCTACTCTTTGCCCTAATTCTCTAAACCCTGATTCTATATCAAACAAGCTCTCGCTAGACACAAGATTCATTTCAAAGCATTTCAACTTTATTCAAACATTTAGGAAAATCAAAACAAGGCTCTCAAATTGAATCCCAAAAACTTAAGCAAGGGTAGTTGTTGCCATGCCAACCACTATAATGACATAAAAAAACCAGAATGAAGCTTCAAAGAAAAGCTGTGAATGTGTTAAACAATGAATATGCCAATTACGAGCTGAATTGCAAACTTCAAAGGAATCTCTAAAACTATGAATTTCCAAATGTATCATGAGCTCAATAGGAAGTTAAAAATCACCAAAATAAAATCACAATGCCTTTTGAACTACATCTACCACCAAACCACGAAGGCGCTTCAGATCAACAACAAAATTAATCATTATTGGGAAATTGTGAAGATTGCTGAAAACATGCCTAGATGATGTGTTTCGACATTAAGAACCTCCATTGGCTATCAACCATGAATGGCTTCTAGTCATTCATACATACTAGAACCTATCATCACCATCAATAGCAACAAGTTTTGACATTGAGGAAAAAAACCCAACAAGTCTTTCCTAAACAAGACCAGCATCAACTATAACAAGTCTCAATGGTGTGAGTAAAAAACAAGTAATAGATCTTTCCCAAGCAAGATCACCATCAACAACAAGATGTTTCTAAGCAAAGAACACCATCACCAACGACATTCACAGTAGTAGGTGAAGACCCAACTTACCTTCAAGCCAAACAATAGGACACTGAACTAGTTTTTTGAAAGTTGTAATAACATCATCCATAGGATAGTAGATAGAGGTCTAGGTTGATCCGAAGAACATCTTGTAACACAATATGCCAATTCTTTTAAACTCCTTGAAAAACCTCAAAACCAACCCAATAGGTAGAAAAATTAAAAAGAATTCTTCAAAAATCTATCTTTTAGAATTCAAAACAATCTCTAATAAAAAAATTCCTCGTACAAAAATAACAAAACCTCATATTTGATTTAGATGAAAAATGGGCTAATAGACATGTTGCATTAACATCTACCATTCTTTTGGAATAGAAAACACATCCAACTTCTTGATAGATTTCCCAAGACTAGCATTAAGTAGCACAACTTCATCACCTACAACCTTGATGAAATGGTATGGTGTACATTGTGTTAGTAAGGATGTTGAAAGGAACTACTAAAAATATACCAATTTTGATAGCCCACTAATTTTGCATCTTCTTGATCAACCTACCAATACCATTGATCAAGGATCAGATGTTGCCATACAACAAAATCACAATTAGAATAAAATTTACCAAATGGCATACAAAAATGAAAATAAAACCACAGCAACAAAACAAAAGCATAAAGCTAACAACATAAAAATCACAAGTTGGATAAGTATTCTTATGCGGTTGCAAGGTAAGGACTAGAAATTCCCATCTATTATTGCAATTTGAAGAATAAATAATGACAACATCTCCACCAATTCCATTACAATATTTTCATTTTACAAAAATTTGTTATAAAGTTTTTTGTGTCATAGCCCCATAATTTTTACCATTGATCATCAAATGCATTTTCCACCCAAACCTCAACATGTTTGTTGGCTTTGCAATTGTAAAGATATTAACATTGTTCAACTCTCTAATTCCATCACTAGTAACATATTCATCATTAATGGTAGTAACCACATTAAATTTGTTGCAATAACAACATTACAGGTGGGATAAAAAACCTAATTACTAGAACCATCAATTGGAGAATGGGCCTCAAAGTCATCAAAACATGGACAAGGAACTTACAAGGTTATAAAAATTTGAAAATAAAACAACATTGGAATTGGCATCTACTTTAAAAAGCTAAGGAAATTAATAAAACTTAAGTAATTATAGATAAATTTCATGTCCATCATTAGACCATAAAAAAATAGCACTTACAAAATTAAAAGAAGAAGGTATAAATGTTGTAACAACAAAAGGTGTATGCAAGGATTTGGTTAAGATGAAAGGTTCAATTCCTCATGCTTGGAGCCTAATATTTCATATGTCTAAGGGGCTAACCTAGGTAGGTTAATAGGTAGGTCCTACCTACCTACCTACCTACCTACCTACTTATTACCTATAATTTACCTATCTAGTAATAATAAATTAAAAAATTAAAAAAATTGGGTAGGAATTTATTTTAATTGTCAATTTTTTAAAAATCTAGAATTGATTTTTTTTTTTGCACATATTGATTATGATCAAAATGATGTTAAAAAAACACCAATCGAAATGAATGGGTCCAAATCAATTTGTTCAAAATAACACTTTGGTCAAGTTGGATAGGGGGGTAGAAAATCCAAAGGGGAGTCTTTTTTATTACTTTTTCTAGTGTAACATGTTACATTTTCTTGTTGTGAACATCAAATAATTAATTGACTAGGCTAGATGTTAATTTACATAATCCTTGAAAAAGAACTTCACCAATAGAATATTCACAAGTCTTTGCAAAATTTCTTTAAAATAATATTATCTTATGTAATAGTGAGAAATAAAAGCAAAAAAAGCAACTTAAAAAATGAAATAGAAAAAAAAAACTTAGAATGTGTTATAAAAGAAAAAATATGAATAATTTTAGAAAGCCATGCTATATGATTTTAAAAGTGCATGCATCTCCACATAAACTAAAAGATAAAACACAAGGTATAAAATTTTTTAATACAAATAATAATTTAAAAAATCATCAATTCCTACACAAAAAAAGATAACATAAGTTATTGTTACACATAACAAACTAGACAAACAAAATGAAAAACAAAAAACCATCAAACAAAACAAGGAAAATAAATTTGACATTGAAGAAAAAAAGTTCTTTGATGAAACGCTACACCAAAGAAAAAACTCGCCCAATGTTGATGGCATAAGTGCAAAACATCAAGATTATTGTGATTTTGCAACAAAATATACAACAAAAAGCATCCTTGGAACTTTGATTATGATTAATAGAAAGCAAAAACAAAAAATGTTTCACATCAACACATGTGCAAAAGAAATAGAAAGACTAAAAGAAAATCATCATCATCATCTTGTATTCATAGAAAAACAAAAAAAAAAACATTCAAAATCTTGTAGTCACAACAAATAAAAAACTCATTGTAGCACCAAATATGACAAGTACTTTGAAACAAAAAGACTACCAAAGATCTTATAGTCACAACACACAATATATTCATTGTAGTCTTGGAAACAAGAATTGTTTCAAGACACAAACACATACAACACAAAAGCAAAAAACATAAAAAGCACGAAAAAAAGAACCAATGCCAAAGATGATACATAAAAGCAAGTAGTTGAAGATGCAAATGTTGGATGAACATACAAGTAGCAACACTCATAAATGAGAATGATTGAGAGCTTCAAGAGTTAAAAGTTGATAGAATGAGAGAAATGAGCTCACAAAAAAAAGAATGTGAGAGAATGGAAGAAGCTTTTGGCCAAAAAAGAAAATGAAAGCTCATATCATACACTTTGTTTTAGGGTAGAAAAAATCAATTGAAAGACAAAAGCCAAGAAAGAAAAATCAATTGATTGTTTCCATAGGTGAAAGGTCTACTTTTAGACTTTTCTAGAATTTCAACTCCTTTTGGCCCCTCCCCTTAGCATACTAGCCTTGAGATGAGAGCTTCAAATTGAAAAGTGTCTGAAAGTAAACCCTTCACCCATACTAACATGCTACATATTGGCACTTTTAGTTGATGTGATTCAAACATGATGCCTTTGTGTTTGACATTTATATGAGGGGAATTGGAACTTGAGGAACCATGGGGGAGCATCATTCCTTGCCCCAAGGTTTTGACATTCATGATTTATAACCATTACCTTTGTAGTTTGGGGTGTTGGCAAGCTATGGTCTACACAATTTGTGACAAATTTGGAATTACATATAGAATCAAAAGTAGCAGCACGTAAGATTTCACTCATTTTGAATAATCTTAAAAATCACGTACAAATGATTTGGGCTTCAAAATTAAAAGAAATCACAAAAATTATGAATATGAAATTGAAATATAATTGTACATTTTTGTAGATGTACACCAATAATTTCATAAAGGTTTTTTAAAAACCTTTATTTGACAACATTTTCCATTTTGAAAAACATTCAAAACCTCATTTTACTTTTGTCAAATGATTTAAGAAAACACTTAGCCCAAGTAAATATTCAATGGAAGAACATTTTTCCAACCCAAAGAAATCATAAGCATCAATATTTTCAACCATAATGTAATAATGAACATTTAAAAATCATATGATCTAAATTCCATGACCTTAAGAAAAATTAAAAACTTCAATGGGAAAGATTATTTTTTATAGTTTCTTTTATGTACGTGTAAAATTTCATGGAAAATGTATTATTAAATTTATTACTTCTTAGTCCTTTTGTTGGAATTGCAGAAATGTGACAAGGCTTTCCAAATCAAAATAATATTTTGTTGGATTATTATATTATTCATATGTGCATTGATTTACAACATAATGTTAGATTGGGATATGAACCATCATCTTTTACAAAATTTTAATGAAAATTATTTTCCAAATGTCCACCATGATGCATGAAATTTGGGTAGGTATTTAAAATTGTCAAATTGTGATAGTTTTTTGTGTAGACTGTAGCTTGCCAACACTTTAAGTTGGAACATTTTATGATTCAATCTTGAGCTTGTAATTCATAATGTTTCCAAAATTCAATCTCAAGTTTACCATTCATCATGGGTGTTAGTGGGTACTAGGAAAATTAAGAATGATTTCAATTACTTTCATGACATACAGTGGTTGGTGGATTTGCATGTTTATGAATTGATGATGTATCCATTTTTCAAGATGTTGGACCTAGAGAGTTATCACTATGATGAGGACCTAACAAGGATCCTATTTCATTGAGATCCCTTATATGCAAACCCATAAAACTAACCTTGTAATGTAGAGTTTGTGTATCATGAATATGGTTTCCACACTAGAGGATCTTTTTTATCACTTTATGGGTATATCTTTAACTCTTGAGTTCATCAAACTTTTTGAAATCATATAAACAAAGGAATCCAAAGTGCTTTGAAATGTGAGGCTACAACCTATGAAGTGGGTTGGGAAAGAATACAAGATCCTAATTATTAACTTGTTGCTAATGGTGACTTTGTGGAATCAACCAAATCTAACTTGCTAAACTTGTGTGACATTGAGATAATTTTGAACTTACCATATGGTTTTTCTATGTTGTTCAATTTGTCAATGCGTTGATGAAATTCACAATATAGATTGATCTTCAATTATGATTAAACATTGTAATTGTAATTAACATCTATCACAAATTTGACTTGAACAAATGTAAGATGATTCAAATACCTCATTCTAGCCTAAATGTTTTTACTTAACTAAAATGATGCCATTGAACATTTGCATCATAAGGCAATGCCATATGGTACATATGCAAATTGGCCTTTTAATTAGCTCCCATTGCATAGTTATTCATGATAATTTTCATAAAATATTCATAGTTGTGAAGGCCCAATTATGTATTAACGGATGTAACATGTTGACAATTGGGTTAAAGCACATTCTCAAACAATTGGGTAAGAGCAATCATGCTCTTACCCACAATATCAATTACAACCACATTGGACAAGTCCATTTTTGGGCAAAAACATGCTAAGGTATAATACTTTTTGGCATATTTGAAGTCCATACTAGTGTTTAAAATGGCCAAAATAACATTATAAATACATTGTAGGCAAGATATAAAGTGATATTACACAAGTCATATGGCAAAGCTAAACAAGTTTTTTTTAAAGAATTCTATCAATGGTAGGTAATTGTATTAATACTTTACATTTGAAAAATGAGAATTTGAATTATTAATTTAAATAAATAAAAAACCTCATAAAAAATCATATTTCATCATATATTTCACATTATGGTCATCAAAATCTTTCAAATTTTTCCTTCTTTATTTTAATGGCATCATAATACTATCCATGTCAAAAAAATTACTCAATTAGGCATTTTAATAATTATGTGGAATCCATAATCATATAATATGGACTACGATGCAATTTTATAACATTTAAAAAATCCAATATGTTACAACAACTCAAAATCCATCATGAAATTCATATGATGTGATCATTTCATTTTAAATATTATTTTATTAAGTCCTTTTCATATCTTATTCATTTTGTTTTTGTTCCATGGCTAATAATCAAGTTGTGAAAGGATTATGTAGTCACCCAAAGTGCATTTTCAACCTTTTATAATCCATTATTATATCATTAATCATTAGGTCATTAGATAATTAATCATTATTATATACCCGCAAAATTCAGTAGATGAAACAAATGAATTTTTTAGTCATCTTAAAAGGACACTTTGAATATATGAACTTCACTTTCCAATCTAACAAAAAAAGGTCATTCAACTTCTAAGGTCATGGAAAAGTTTAAAGATGAAAATCAAATCATTAAACTATGGGATCGATTTGTCACAAACAAGTTACATATTCTTGTTGTTTGTTTGTTTGAATTCATGAGGTTTGCTAAAATGACCATTGTTGAAGTCATTGGCAACATAAAAGATAAAAAAACAATTTTGTGTAGTTATCTTTATGAAATTAAAACTTTGGAAAATAAATTAACAAGGGCATTTGAATGATGTTTTACACATTTATGCTAAAGGTTTTTTCATTAAAGACACTTTCCAGTTCAAGGTGTTACTACAAACTGGAATGATGGAAGCAAGGTTAATAAAAATAAAAGTTCATGCTTAATTGTTGGAGATTGTAGTCACAAATCAACTTGGGTCATGTAGCACTATTTGTTATGTTTCTCACAATTATATTCTATTTATTTGTTATAATGCACACAAATTTTCTTGGTTAAAACAATAACTTTGTGTTACAATGGGTAAGGTCTTTGTGACTAAAGTTCAAAAACCTTGTGATAAAACTTTAAAATTTACTTGCAAATGCCATATGTTCTTTAATTGCAAAATATAATTATATATTAGATGCTTAAAAAATGAAACACCTTTACATACATTGTGGAGCATCCTCTTGTACACAAAGATGTGTAAGTAGGAGGTAGAATTTACTTTAGAAATATTCAAAACTCTTTACCCAATTTGCATTTCTATTGTTGCATTTTTAACAACATATATCTCATTAAGAATTTCACTTCATATATGTCAAAGGTAATGCCAAATGAACATTGCCATTGAAATACCTCCTTGACCCTCATGTTTAAAAATGAAAATATTGAGACAAACCATATTTGCAATTTGAAGATGGTGGATATTTGGTAGTCAATGGCCAAACAATTGATCTCCTTTCTCCCCACACCCTTTGTAAGTACTAATGAATGAATAAATGATTTTGGGAAGAAGGGGTGGCCGAATAAAATTAACTTATTGAGAGAAAAGATAATAAATGAGTTGTTCATGAATAGAAAACTAGTTCATGTGATGTTGCTTGATTTAGATTTGGCAAAAAAATAAAACTAATTTTGGCTTAAAATCTATTATTTTTCCACCCCAACTTGGATTATAACAAATTAATGGTCAAATATGTTAGTTTTTTCCTTGATGCTTTTAGATTACTTAATTCAAGATTATGGTAAGTAAAAAATGATCATGATTTTTTTTTAATTGTAATTTTTTACAAATCAACATGGGTTTAATTAAATTCTTTAAAGTGTACCAAAATCTTGTCATGACGTCATCTTTTTTTGTCTTTTTTACCTAGTCTTTTTTTATTGTGTAAAGAAACATTTATTAATGAGTGCAATGGAATCTAGAATTGTAGTGGTAAAAAATATGGCCCTTTTGAAATATTTGACAACTTTTGACTCATTATTTTTTATAGGGATCAAAATATAAAGTAAAAAAAGGACAATAGCAAGGACTAAATCCCTTTCATCTTGTGTCGTACACCTAAAAGGATTTTCACCCACATATGTTTTATTTTCATTAAACTTTTTCCCTTTGTTTTTCAACACAAAGATTTCCAAATTGCTTTTAAGTTTTCATGAAAATGCCTTTTTCTTAATTGTCAAAATACAATCAAGAAAATATTATAAGGTGTGAAACATTTTAAAAATTAAATATCAACTAATGATATCATAAGGTTATCTAAATGATTTTAGATGTCTTTTGAATGAAATTGATTGTAATTTGAATTGAATTCACAATTGATTTATTTTCCATATTGCATATATTTTTCATCAATGATGTTCATTGTTAGTAATTTTGAGTGCATTCATTTACATGATCAAATTATATCCTTTGTTTCTTTTCATGAAGGATGTGTTGATAAGACTTGAATGTTAAGTTTGAACTCAGATTAAATTAGCCAATTTGTGAAAACAAAGTTGCAAATTGGGAACAAATTGCCAAAACTCAAGTTTAAATTTTGACCAATATAAACAAGTTGCACATACATTAGAATCTAATGTGAAGAAAAGCAAAACTTACTTCCATGTGTAAAAATATTGTACCACACATAATCCTCCTAAGTAATGTCCCTACCATTAGCATAGGCCAAAATAGGTGATGAAAACAATTGGGAATCATAATTTTGTTCAACCAATGAGGAACTACCTCACCATTGTTGGATTTTTTGCTTTTGTTTCTTCCCAAGTATGTTACAATATACTCCCAACATGCTCTAACCCAAGTTCCCAATGTGTTCCTCAACATGTTCCTAACATCACCTTATTTTGTTCCTTTGTAGGTGGTTGGAAATTTTGGAATGTTTTTATATTCCAAATGAACATTTCTATAAGGGGGAATGTCCAAAGTTTCAAAACTTTTTGGTGATGGGCCAATCAAAGAGGTTCATTGTAAGTAAAAAAAGGAAAAAAAACCTTGGAAAGCTTGAATTCAACTAATTAATATGTATCACATTACTATAGTACCTTTTTATGCTTGGTGGCAATTATGTTATCTTTAAATGAAAAAAATTCTTGCAATTATTTATTTGCCCAAAACATCAAAAGTTTAAAAAATAACATGTTTGTTGACATTAAAATTTTGATAACTTGGTGTAATTATGTAAGTTGTATTTAAGGTCTATTGTTTTCTTTGTTTCTAGAACTCAATACTTAACATGTATGTGATTTACAAGCCATTTCTCTACCTATGTCTAGCAACAATGGGACAACAACTCCAATGTCTATTATGATTCACTTAAATTGTTAAATATAATGGAGTCCATGTTGCTTACGACCAATAACTGTGATGAGGAAAGGAAATTGTGTGCTAATTCATTTCCAATGATTCTTTTTCATTTTGACATTAAAATAAAATGATTAACTATCATCACCAAATATTTTTATAATATAAATTGAAAATTCTCATAAATTAGATCATTTTTATTGCCAACCTTGATTTTTGAAAAATAAACAATTTATTCAATACTTGAATGTGAAACCAGCTAATGGATTATGGTATATCATTATAATAAATAACATAAATACATTTATTGATGTCAATTTTCAACCTATATGCAAAAATTATAATCTTAAATATCATATTGTAACAATTTTTTTTGGCATGCAACATTCAATCAAACATCAACACCCAACTCCATTGTTTGATTATTGTGGTTAACCTCTATAACAAAAATCAAACATTTCAACCAAAACAACCCAATGAAGATTAATTAACATTCAAACCAACATAATCAAATAATGCCATCAATAGAAATTAATGAACTTGGTCTCCCTATTCTTTTCACTATGAAAGGAATCACCAAACAATATTAAATTTCCACAGTATTTTGTCAAAGAATTGCAAACCCTAACATAGTTCTAAGGATTATGCGGGTATGATTTCTCACATATGGATTGCACATCAAATTGACAAGCTCAAATGCTAATCTATTTTATTAGAAGGAATGTGTGTGTGCACTTTTGGGAGATTAGAGTTGCCATATAAAGCTAAATGGTGATGCAACTATATAGCTTATAAAGACAAACTCTAAAAACATTATGCTTCCTTCACACTTGTGTTAGGATTTCTAGTTGTAGGGTTCTTAATACCTAAATAATTATTAACAAAATGCCATGTGATGTCTATATATTATCATCCTACATTAGTGCTAGCTAGCATGGATGATGCATTTCCACAATAGCCTAGTGTTAGGGTTTCCTACCTCCAAAAAAAAAATTTCCTTCTCGAAATAATCGCAATTCACACGTGGAATAAGATATAACTAAAAAATCTTTTTTGTCATATAATCCATCCTACATGGTGGAAATGACTTCTTTTTTGGGTTGATGTTTGATGTTGATTTAGTCAAAAAAGGAAAAAAAAATTGTCATTAGATGATTTAGGGTTTAGGGTTGATTGGACTCTTTTGCAAAAAGAAAAAGGGAGAAAAAGAAAGAAGGTACCATAGTACCTTCCCCACTTGGACACATCTTTGCCAAATAATTAATTAATTTTGAGGATTTCATTTCAACTATTGATGAATTTTTTATTTTTTTTTGGGAAACATAATTCAAAGGTTGACAATAATGGGTAGTTCAAATTGGTGGGTTTTTATTTTTGATTTTTTTTGGGGGGCAAAATTTACTATTAGGCGACATGAGAAAATCATGTTAGTCCAATGTACATACGGGGTGAGATTCTTTGTAGGGGATGATTTGGACATGAGGAGATTCTATTTGGAGGTGGGGTACAAAGCATTGAATCAAAGGACTTTTTCAAAGGGCTACTATGAAAATTTTGATTTTTAAGCTCAAAATTTTATGATTTTTGAAGATTTGGTGGTAGCCTATCACTAGAAGAACATTAGCTTCCCACCAAGATAACACTTGTGCTACATGAAATGACACTTAGGGTTTGATGTTATGTAGCACTCTTGAACTGAATTGGAGACCAAACTTGTAATTCTAAACATTTAACTTAATATGCAATTCGACACTATGTGATTGATGCCCTAGAGTATGTTCTAATGTTTTCAGATAGTTGCTGAAAATGCAAAACCTAGCACCAAGTTCAAGTGCAATCCACTTACATTAGATGATGTAAAACTTGTCAAAACTCTAAAGAAAACAACACGAGAAGGAAGTAGTGAAAATTGAGAAAAAACCCAACTACTAAGTTTTATTTTCATGGGTGCCAAAATTTATGCTATACCCATGACTCATGTTCAACACAAAATAATTCACAAAAAGGTCTAGTTTTAAATTATTTTAAATTATTATTTTTATTATTGATATTTGTTGAAATTGTTGGGAATCAAACTCTCAACAACTTGTGAAAAATTGTTTATTGTCCCAACCATTTGGGTTACTTTGTTAGAAGCCAAGTTAGCATGCAAAATAATGTGCCCCTAAAAAATACACCAGAGCTTTCACCTGAGGTTGTTACTACCATGTGATTAGAACCCAACCCTAATTATTATTTTTAATTTTAAAAATAATTTTATTATTTAAATAATAATTTTAGAAAAAGAAAAAAAAGAAAAAAAAAAAGAGATGAGGAATCCTGGGAACCTCTTGTTTGTATTCTACAAGTGGAGTGTTTTATAATAGAAAATGCATGCAAGCATATTCAGTGGATGTCACATATGGCAGGATAAAATCTTGTACATGAAGTACATTGAACCTGGCTCCTCCCCTTTTGCTTCTGAGTTTCCTCTTCCCAGTCATGAAATTGATGAATTGTTTGAAAAAATAAATTCAAAACAATAAATAAATAAATAAATAAATAATGAATAATAAATAATTTTTTTGATCCTCCAGTTACATAATATTGGGTTTTTTGGGCTCATATTAATAATTTATTAACTTGGGCTTTCAAGGATTGCAACCAAATTTGCATGGAAATTCTCAGGCAATAATAATATTGAACTCTGACTTAAAAGGATCTTTATCTCTTTGGTGAACTCAGAAAAAACAACCCAATTCAACCAAATTGTGCATATATGTATTTATGTGTGCATGTGTGTGTGTTTTTTTTCTCAGATCTCTCTCTCTCTCTCTCCCTCTCTCATTCATGTGATTGATTTCAAGCAAATTATGTCTAGACTAAGGATCTGATCTCTCAGTAAAGTTTCTGAAGAACCCAATTCTCCAGTTCCAAGTTGTGGTATTCTTTCTCTCTCTCTCTCTCTTTCTCACAAAATTGTCATTTTGATTTTGGCATAAATTGGGTTTGGGACTTTTTTTTTGTGTTCAAGAGTTTGAGGGAAATTGACTACAGAATTATTGAAGCAAGTCTCCTTTAATTTGTTGCAGTGCTGCACAAATTTGTAGACTGCTGAGAAGAATTTCATTGACATTGATTGACAAGAAAGACTTGTGTGTTCAGAAATTTGACAAAAGGGACTCCAGTTCTAATGGAAAGGAAGATGGTGAGGAGTCCTGGTGGTGGCTTCTTTGTGGAGACCACAGTGCCTGAGCAAAGAGAGCAAGCAAATGGTGTGTTGTTCCCCAGGTTGCTTCAGCCTGGAGGAGGAGGAGGCGCAGCAGCTTCTGATCTGAATTCTCTGGTGGGAGCTATCAAGAAGCATAAGAGTTGGCTTGAGCAGCAGCTCAAGCTCAGTGGTGCAGTGCTGCTGCGTGGCTTTGGAGTGCACACTGCTGAAGATTTCAACGCTGTGGTGGAAGCTTTTGATTACCCTGAGCTTCCTTACATCGGAGGTGCTGCTCCTAGATACAAAGTGGTGGGAAGGGTTTACACCACCAATGATTCTCCCCCGGATCAGACTGTCACCTTCCACCATGAAATGGCTCAGGTTGGTCCAGCGGCTATATATACATACATACAGAAAAGAATTCTCTTCTACAAGTCTTCTTCTTTGCAACTGCTGCAATTCTGAGGGTCTGAGCTCATCTCTTTGGTGATGTTGTTCTTGGGTGGATGGGTGTGTGGGTACGGTGGTTTTTTTTTCCCTTTTTTTGGTGATCAGGTGCCAGAGTATCCAGGGAAGTTGTTTTTCTTCTGTGAAATAGAAGCTGCAGAAGGTGGGGAGACGCCCATAACTCTGAGCCATGTTGTGTATGAGAGGATGCTGAAGGAGTGGCCAGAGTTTGTGGCACAGTTGCAAGACAAAGGCTTGCTTTACACTCGTAATCTCACAGACGGCGACGACCTCACCTCCGCCATTGGCCGTGGCTGGCAATCCACTTTCTTGACCGAGGACCGTGTCGAAGCCGAGAAAAGGTTTTGTCAAAACAAACAAACAAAAAGCTCCCCGGACCCATCTTTCTCTCTCTCTCTCTAGTGTCTGTGACAGTGTCTTTTCCTCTTCGAAGAAACATTGAAACATCCCTCAACTCTCTCTCTGTCTCTCACTCTCACTCTCAACCACACAGACAGACAGACAGACACCCACACGGAGGATTTGTCTGAGGAATAAACAGACTTGAGCATTTGACGATGAGACTTTGATGAGAACTTACAACTTCTTTCCATTAGGCTGTTGTGATCACAGGAGCTTTCCATTATAATGCACTTGGGTGGAGTTTTTTTTTTTTTTTTTCCCCCCCTTTATCAGGCAGATGTTGTTGTTTTTTGCTTCGGGGCGCCCAAGTCGGGGGACCAATTGGGGGGGTTAGAAGAGGGGGGGG
>Ga0116231_10008327_pt1 | contig 18263 bp, 16 predicted proteins | sample S1TSphgellanicum_2_FD_89695 | JGI IMG/M metagenome (GOLD analysis project Ga0116231, IMG submission 89695) | Host-associated microbial communities from peat moss isolated from Minnesota, USA - S1T2_Fd - Sphagnum magellanicum MG | ecosystem: Host-associated > Plants > Peat moss > Unclassified...
CGAGCAGCAATCCGACCGCGAGCACGCCGCTCGTCAGCGACAGCGATAAGGCACTTGTCGCGGCGCTCACGCCGAAGCGACGGCTGAATTCGGGCATCAGCGGCTGGACGCAATACAGCGAGCCGAAGGTCGCGACACCGGCGGCGAACATCGCGAGATTGGTGCGCCGGAATAGGGGCGAGCCGTGGCGAATGAAATCGGGCACGGCCCGCAGTATGGCAAGGCGCGGGCCCGAGGGCTATGCGCCGCGCCCGCGCTTTTCGCGCGCGCCTATTGCGCAGCTCAAGTGCGCAGGTCTAGTGCGCGCTTGGCAGCGCCACGCGCTCAGCGATGTCCGCCGTGAAAGCCGGCAGCTCCGCGCACGCCATAGCCGCCATGGCCACCGTAGCCCGCGTGAATGCCGTAGCCGCCACGGTAGCCGTAGCCGCCGCGCAAGCCCGGCCCGTAATAACCGTAGCCGAGGCCGAAGCCCACATACGGGTAGTAATACGGGGCCCCATAATAATAGGGCGGGTAATAATGCACGGGCAGGCCGGGATAGGCTACGACCGGCGGGGTGACCACCGCGACACCCGGCAGCCCGACCCCAACGCTGATCACGGGCCCGGCGGCAGCGCCGGCAGTGAAGCCTAAGCCGGTAAGACCCACCGTGCCGGCGAGAGCGAGAGCAGCAAACTTGACCATGGCGATACTCCTTGGAGTGACGATCATGGTCTATACAACGCGCGGGTCCCGCGGCCGTTGACGTTCGGCGCGCATCAGTCCAGGCGGCGGAGTGCGACGCGGCTGAGCTGGCCGCCTGAGGCGCTGCGGAAGCGATGCTGCTGATGCTCTGGCATCGACTCCTCTCAAGGGTTATCCCTAAGAGTTTATCGGCAATCGCCAGCAGAACTTTAGCGTCTTCGAGAGGGGCGGAAATCGCGCGGAACTCGCGCCGACGGTGCATACTAACGTGCTTGGGAGCCCTCATCGGGCGCACCCGCCAGGGAGTTCCGAGGATGCCGCCGGAGACCGGTGAGTTGAATGTTCCGGCGGTGGCCGGACCTGCGCTGCGTGTCGCAAGCACCGCGGCATTCACCCGTGCCACTCACCCCATCGCCACGACCACTCTTGCGGCCACGGTCTTGTTCGTCGATCTGCGCGGCTACATGGGACTCGCCGAACAACTGGCCCCAGCCGCGGTTGCTGGCCTGCTCGACGAGTTCTTCGCCGTCCTCGCCGCTGCGACCGAGCGCCATGAGGGCCAGATCTTCTCCATGGTCGGGGACGGTATGATGGCCGGCTTCGGCTTGCGCAGTAACGACGACGCGGGCGCGCATGCTGCCTTGGCCGCGGCGCAGGCAATGCTCAAAGGTTTCGCACCGCTCGTCGCGCGCTGGCGCAGCGAACTTGCGATCGAGACGGGTATCGGCATCGGTTTGCATCTCGGCGACGTCGCGCTATGTCAGCATGGCCCCGCCGGACAACGGTTCGAAACCTTGGTCGGAGACACGGTCAATGTCGCTGCGCGCCTCTGCGGACGCGCGCGGGCCGGTGAGGTCCTGTTTTCCGCGTCGGTTGCAGCGGCCTTGGATTCACGGCCCAGGCTCGCGGGCGAGGCGCCCGCGCCGAATTGCATTCATTTGCCCCAGTTCGCATTGCGCGGTCGCAGCCGGCCTCTGGATATTTGGTGCATGCCCGCGCAGCACCGCCTGCCGATTTGACGGACGGCGTACACGCCGAGCCTACATGCCGCGCCTACATGCCGAGCTTACTCAGCGACGGTTCAAGCCCTCCTGCGGTGGCGGCGCTCAAATCGAGGCCAGATAGCCGCCGTCGACATAAAGGATCTGGCCGGTGATGTAGGCCGATGCATCCGAACAAAGAAACACGACGGCACCGCCGAGATCTTCGAGCCGACCGAATCGACCCAGCGGGATCTTGCCGAGCATCGTGCGCTGCCAGTCCTCGTCGCGATAGAACGACTCGGTCAAAGCGGTGCGAAAGTATCCCGGGCCGATTCCATTGACGCGGATGCCCGTGCTTGCCCATTCGGCGGCCAGCGCGCGCGTGAGACCGGCAAGCCCCGACTTGGACGCCCCGTAGGGCGCGGCGCCGGGCACGCCGACCGCAGAGGTCAGTGAGCAAACGTTGACGATGCTGCCACCGCAACTCATGGTTCGCGCCGCCGCTTGGGCACAAAAGAACGCGCCTTTGAGATTCGTGTCGATGATGCGATCCCAGAGCGTCGCCGTGACCGCGAGCGAGGCGCAAGGCTCCTCGATGCCCGCGTTGTTGATCAGCACGTCGAGTCGGCCGTGCCATTGCCGCGCCGTCGCAAAGGCCGCGTCGATGGCGACCGGGTCGCGGACGTCGGCGAGCACGTGCATGACTTCGCAGTTTTCGCCCGCGAGTTCGGCTTCCGCCGCCTGCAGACTCGCCGATTCTCGTCCCAGCAAGACGACTGAGGCACCGGCCCGGCCGAGGGCGAGAGCCAGCGCCCGACCGATGCCGCGCCCCGCGCCCGTGACGAGGCCGACTTTGCCGGTCAAGGAAAACATCTTCGGGTACACTTATGTTTCAGCCCCGGTGGCGAAATTGGTAGACGCAACGGACTTAAGAATAATTGAGCGGCGGGGATGGAAACACCCCGTTGGATCCCGTCAAAGTCGGCGAATCCCCTGGCTAACGAGGCAACGCCGAGCCAATCCAGCAGCGCGGCTGCGCTGTTGGCAGGTGTAGAGAGTGGACGGCGGGGGCCTGACGGCAGCTTGCAGCGGGCTGCCAAGGCCGTGGCGCACTCCAGACTCCGAACGCGCCCCCGGGGCGCGGCGGCGAAAGCCGTGGTGAGTAAGAAAATCCGTTGGCCGCAAGGTCATGCCGGTTCGACCCCGGCCCGGGGCACCACCCTGACATGAATACGGAGTTAACGGATTGAGTTCGCTTGATTTCCTGACCGTTGACGACGTCCATGTGTGGCGCGGCGATCGCCATGTGCTGAAGGGCGTGAGTCTGCGTGTCGGGCCGGGCGAACTGTTACACGTCTGGGGACCCAACGGGGCCGGCAAGTCGACCCTACTGCGAGTGGTTTCGGGTCTGCTGCGGCCCGAACAGGGTGCGGTTCGCTGGGCCGGGCAGTCCATTGCGGACGATCCGGCGGCCTACCACGCGGCCCTGGCTTACGCCGCGCATGAACCGGCCCTCAAGGCTGACTTGACGGCCGTGGAGAATTTGCGCTTCTCGGTCGGTTTGAAGCGGCGGGTCGCCGACGGGGAGTTGCGCGCGGCGCTGTCCGAAGCCGGCGTCGCCGCCTGCGCCGATTTGCCGGCGCGGGTGCTGTCCGCCGGCCAACGTCGGCGCGTCGCGCTGGCACGTGTGCTTGCGGTCCAAGCGTCCTTGTGGCTGCTCGACGAGCCCTACACCAACCTCGACGCGAGCGGCGCGGAACTGCTCTCACGCCTGCTCGACCAGCATCGGGATCGCGGCGGGTCCGCGATGATCGTCGCACATCAGACCCTGGTATTGGCTCGCCCCGTGGGCCGGTTGGAACTCGGCGCATGAGCGTCAGCTTGTGGTCGGGCTTGACACTCGTGTTGCGGCGGGATCTTGCTTTGAGCTTGCGCCGGCCCGACCAGCTCATCCAACCGCTGGTCTTTTTCTTGATCGTGACCACCTTGTTCCCCTTGAGTTTGAGTCCCGAGCCGTCCCTGCTGCGGCAGATGGCGCCCGGCGTGCTCTGGGTGGGTGCACTGCTCGCGGCGCTGCTGTCGATGGACGGTTTGTTCCGGGGCGACGCCGAGGACGGAACCTTGGAGCAGCTCCTGCTGTCTGGACAAGCGTTGGGTGCAATCGTGGTTGCCAAGACCTTTGCCCACTGGTTGGTCAGCGGCGCCGCGCTCGTGCTGATGGCGCCGCTCGTGGCGACGGCCTTGGGCGTACCGGTCGGCGCATTTCCGGTCATGATGCTAAGTTTGGGGCTGGGAACGCTGACTTTGAGCTGGTTGGGTGCGATCGGCGCGGGTTTGACGGTGGGGCTACGCCGCGGCGGTGTTCTGTTGTCGCTGATCGTGCTGCCGCTGGCCATGCCCCTGTTGATTTTCGGGGCTAACGCGACGGATCGGGCGATCGGAGGGGAAAGTGCGGCTGGGGCACTGTACTTCTTGGCTTCGCTCTGTTTGTTCACGACCACGCTGGCGCCGTTCGCAGCGGCTGCGGCTCTGCGCATCACGGTGGAGTGATTAAGAGGTCATAATAAGAACATGTGGACATGGTTTTACCGACTCGCCTCGCCCCCCTACGTGTACCGCGTCGCCGCCCGTCTCGCGCCCTGGTTGCTCGCCGCCGCGGGCCTGCTGATCGTGTACGGATTCGTCGATGGACTCGTGTTCGCGCCGCCGGACTACCAGCAAGGTGATGCGTTTCGGATCATCTACGTGCATGTGCCTGCCTCGGCGCTGTCCGTGATGGCGTATACGTTCATGGCGGTCGCCGCGGCGATCGGCCTGATTTGGCGCATCAAGGTGGCCTACGCGGTGGCGGCCGCCGCGGCGCCGATCGGCGCGTCGTTCACGGTACTCACGCTCGTCACCGGCTCTCTGTGGGGCCGGCCGATGTGGGGCACCTATTGGGCCTGGGATCCACGCTTGACCTCCGAGTTGATCCTGCTGTTTTTGTACGTCGGTGTCATGTCCCTGCGTGTCGCGTTCGAGGATCCGAACCGCGGCGATCGGGCAGCGGCGCTGCTCGCGGTCGTCGGCGTGATCAATGTGCCGATCATCCCTTTCTCGGTCGTTTGGTGGAACTCGCTGCATCAGGGCGCGACGATCCTGAAATTGGGTAAGCCCGCGATCGACGCGAGCATGCGCTGGCCCTTGTACGCGATGCTGCTCGGTTTCCTGTTGTTCTTCGGCGGCGTGCTGTGCCTGCGGCTGCGTGGTGAAGTACTCCACCGCGAGCGTCTTGCCACGTGGGTACGCGAGGCGGTGCGGGTATGATCGCCGGCAGCTTCTGGGCGATGGGCGGCTATGCGCGCTACGTTTGGCCCTGTATGGCGCTCGCCGTGGGCATCTTGGTTTGGAACCTCTGGTCTGCGCGACGCCATCATGCGCAGGCCGTACAGCGCGCGGCGCGCGCGATTGCAATGGCCCGGAGCGAAAGATCATGACGCCCAGACGCAAGCGACTCTACGTGGTAATGGGCATCCTGGGCGGCGTTGCCGCCTCGGTCTCGCTGGCGGTCATGGCCTCGCGCCAGAACATCATGTTCTATTACGACCCCACCCAGGTCGCGACCGGGCATGCGCCGCCGGACAAGCGCTTTCGGATCGGCGGCATGGTCGTCAAGGGCAGCGTGCAGCGCAAGCCCGGCGATCTGCAAGTGCGTTTCGTTCTGACCGACTTCGCGCACCAAGTCCCGGTAGAATACACCGGCGTGCTGCCGGATCTTTTCCGCGAGGGTCAGGGCATCATCGCGCACGGCACGATCGGTCCCGACGGAGCCTTCGTCGCGGACGAGGTGCTCGCCAAACACGACGAGAAATACATGCCGCCCGAGGTCGCGGCTTCCTTGAAACAGAAGGGTGCCGGCAAACCCGCGGGCTGACGCTTCTTCATTGGGGGGACTAACGATGGCACCGGAATTGGGAATCTTCGCGTTGATACTGGCATTCGTGCTGAGCCTTGCCCAGGCTTTCTTCGGTTTGGTCGGCGCCTGGCGCGAGCGGCCGAGCTGGATGGCGGTCGCGCGACCCGCGGTGACCGGGCAATTCGTGTTCGTCGCCATGGCTTTCGCCTGCCTCGTCTATTCATTCGTGACCGACGACTTCTCCGTGCAATACGTCGCGAGCACGTCGAATTCCCAGTTGCCCTTGTTCTACAAGGTGGCCGCACTCTGGGGTGCGCACGAAGGCTCGCTGCTGCTGTGGGTCTTGATCCTGTCCGTGTGGAGCGTCGCGGTCGCCGCGTTCAGCCGGGGTCTGCCGATCGGCTTCGCGAGCCGCGTGATCGGGGTCATGGGTCTGATCAGCGCCGGGTTCATGCTGTTCACCTTGTGGACCTCGAATCCGTTCGCGCGCTTGATCCCGGCCGCGGGCGACGGCGCCGATCTGAACCCGGTGCTGCAGGACTTCGCGCTCGCGATCCACCCGCCAATGCTGTACATGGGCTACGTCGGTTTCTCGGTTGCGTTCGCGTTCGCCTGTGCCGCCATGCTCGAGGGACGGCTCGACCAGGCTTGGGCGAAATGGACGCGTCCGTGGACGATTTTCGCCTGGATGTTCCAGACGATCGGAATCGCGCTCGGCAGTTGGTGGGCGTATTACGAACTCGGCTGGGGCGGCTGGTGGTTCTGGGATCCGGTCGAAAACGCCTCGTTCATGCCTTGGCTGGTCGGGACCGCCTTGATCCACTCGCTGAGCGTCACGGAAAAGCGCGGCATCTTCAAGAGCTGGACACTGCTGCTCGCCATCTTCGCGTTCTCGCTGAGCTTGGTAGGCACCTTCCTCGTGCGTTCGGGCGTCCTCGTTTCGGTGCATTCATTTGCGACCGACCCGAAGCGCGGGCTGTACATCCTCGCCTTCCTGGTCGCGACGATCGGCGGTTCGCTCTCGCTGTACGCCTGGCGCGCGCCGAAGTTGTACGTGCCGGGAGGCTTCGAGCTGTTCTCGCGCGAGTTCTTTCTGCTCGTCAACAACGTGCTGCTGGTGGTCGTCGCCGGACTCATCTTGTGGGGCACTCTTTCGCCCCTGGTCTACGAAATGCTGAATATCGGCAAGATCTCGGTGGGCCCGCCGGTGTTCGCGGTGATGTTCCTCGTGCCCGTGCTGCCCTTGCTGGTGTTTCTCGCGATCGGCATGCATTCGGCCTGGCGCCGCGGCAAGTTGACGGTCTCGGCGCAACCCCTTTGGTGGCTGCTGGCCGCGAGCGCCGGTCTCGCCGTCGCTATACAAGGCCTCGTCTACGGTACCTTCCACTGGCTGGGCTTGCTCGGCTTCACGCTCGGATTCTGGGTGATCGGTTCGGCGCTGATCGATCCGATAGCGCGCCTGCGCCAGGGGCGCAGCCTGAGTGCCGGCATGCTCGGCATGGCGATCGCCCACTTCGGCATCGGCATGTTCGCAATCGGCGCGAGCGGCGTGGAGAGTTACAAGATCGAGAAGGACGTCGCCTTGAAACCGGGCGGCAGCTATGAGATCGCCGGCTACACGTTCAACTTTCTGAGCGCCTCGAACGTCAAGGGACCGAATTACGATGCGGTCGAAGCGCTGATCGAAATCACGCAGGGCGCCAAGGAGATCGCGGTGCTCAAGCCCCAAAAGCGCCATTTCTGGGTGCAGCAGACCGACAACAGTCAGGCGGCGATCTCCGTCAACTGGTCGCGCGATCTGTTCGTCGCCATGGGCAATCCGCTCGGGGCAGGCGCTTGGAGTATGCGCATCCAGTACAAGCCCTTGGTACGCTACATCTGGCTGGGCGCGCTCGTCATGGCGATCGGCGGCCTGATCGCCGCGACCGATCGTCGCTACCGGGTCAAGGCGAGGGTCGAGGCCGACAATGCGGCCGCCGCGCCCCCGCCCAAGCCGCAAAGCCCAAGCGCGACGCCGGGGCTGGCCTGATGACTCCGGGGCCGGTCTGATGTGGAAGTTTCTCGTGCCGATGGGCGCGTTCCTCGCCCTGGCGGTGCTGTTCGCCTTGGGATTGAATCCGAACCGTGACATCCGCGCCTTGCCGTCTCCCTTGATCGGCAAGGCTGCGCCGGCGTTCACGCTGAGCGTGGTCGAGGATCCGGCGCGATCCTTCAGCAATGCGAGCCTCGAGGGTCAAGTGTATGTCTTGAACGCCTTCGGTACCTGGTGCGCACCCTGCCGTGAGGAACAGGACACCCTGCTCGAAATCGCCAAGCAAGGCGTCGTGCCGATCGTCGGCCTGGATTTCAATGACGATCGCGCGCGCGCGCAGCGCTGGCTGCGGGAACTCGGCAATCCCTACACCGCGGCGGCCTTCGATCCGGACGAACGCGTGGCCATCGATTGGGGTGTCTACGGTGCGCCCGAGACCTTTCTCGTCGACACGCACGGTAAGATCATCTTCAAGTACATCTCGCCCATGACGCTCGATGTCTGGCAGCGCGAATTCATGCCGCGTATCGCCGCAGCGCGCGCCGCAGCCCGCAAGGCGGGCGCGTGAAACCCGCGATCTGGCTCATGCTCACGATGCTGGGCTTGGGTGCGTCGTCAGGCGCTCTCGCCGGCGCGGCCACGCTCGACGCCAAGGTCGACAATCACGATCAACTCATCGATCCGGCGCTGCAAGCGCGCTTCGAATCGATCACGAAACAGTTGCGTTGCCTGGTCTGTCAAAACGAATCGATCGCCGATTCCAATGCGCAGCTGGCCGGCGATCTGCGCCGCGAGGTGCGCGAACAACTGCTGGCGGGCAGGACGGACGCCGAGATTTTCGATTTCATGACCGCCCGCTACGGCGAATTCGTGCGCTTCAATACGCCGCTCGAAGGCAAGACCTTGGCGATCTGGGGAGCGCCGTTTTTCCTGCTGATCGCGGGGGCGATCGTGGTTTTCCGAGTCACGCGGGCCCGCTCGCGCCTGCCGCTCGATGACGAACCCTCCCCAGGACCCGCCGCACCCGGACACCCGGGATCCGGACAACGCTAATGCTCAAATTTCTCCTGGTCGCGGCCTGCATGGCTGCGCTCGCGGCGACCGCCGTGGCCCTGCCGCTATTGCGCGACCGGCGCAGCCGGCTCGCCGGCGCCGCGGCCGCGGTGTTCGTGATCGGCGCGGCCGCGGCGCTCTATCCGCTCTGGTCGAACTGGGACTGGCATGCGCCGCAGCAGGGCATCGCGCCGACGCCGGAAGTTGCCGCCATGATCGCGAAACTCGAGAAACACCTCGAGGATCAACCCAACGATCGGGATGGTTGGATGATGCTCGCGCGGTCCTATGGGGCGCTGGAACGGACCGATGATGCGATCGTCGCCTTTGGCCACGCGCATCGTCTCGGCGGCCCAAAGGACATCGATGCCACCTTGAGTCTCGGCGAAGCCCTAGGGATCAAGGCGGGCGGGGAGGTAACCGCCCAAGCCGCCGCTTTGTTCGAGGAAGCCGTGGCCCAAGCACCCGATAATCCGCGCGCGCTGTTCTTCGGCGGGTTTGCCGCCGCGGTACGCGGCGATCGGGAACTCGCGCGCAGCCGCTGGCAGGCGCTCAAGGCCCTGAATCCGCCGCCGGAAGTCATCGACATGCTCGACAAGCAGATGGCAGCGCTCGATGCGCCGCCGGGCGGGATGGGTGAGGCCAATGCCGCACCGGTAGCCGCCGCGGCAGCGGGCGGCGCGGGCGGGAGTGCGCCTGGCGGCGCGCCGGCCGCTGGCGCGGCCATCGATCCGCAGGCGCGGGCGACGGTGAACCTCAGGATCGCGCCGGCATTGCAGGCGCGGCTGCGCCCGGACGTGCCGCTGTTCGTGTTCGCGCGTGAGCCGGGAGCGGGCGGTCCACCGCTCGCCGCCAAACGACTCACGGCGGCGGCGATCGGCAGCCAGATCGAGCTGTCGCAGGCTGATTCGATGTTGCCCGGACACGCCCTCGCCGCCGGCAAGAAGGTCTCGATTACGGCCCGGGTCTCGTTCAGCGGCCAGCCGATGCCCGCCGCGGGCGACTTATACGGCGAAGTTACATATGATGTCGGCAAGGACGGGCCGCGTGATTTGATCATCGACCAAGTCGCGCAATAGGACGGGCTATGCACGGCGTCACGGATTCCAACACACTCGCCAAATGGATTGCGGGCCGAGGAGGACTGTGGCTATTCGTCGGCCTGATCGTGCTCATCGGCGCGGCCTTGGGGCTGCGCCTGGCGCAGCTCGGCCACGCCAAGAACGTCGCCGTCGACAAGACCAATATTCCGACGGTCACGGTGACGATCCCCGGTGCGAGCAGCCTGCCCACCACGGTCAGCATCATCGGTACGATCGCCGCGCGCTACGATGTGCCGATCGGCGTCGAGGGCGACGGCGGCCGGGTCGAGGCGATCTACGTCGAGGCGGGCGATCACGTCAAACGCGGCCAGCTGCTGGCCCGGCTGAGTGCGGCCGTCTTGCGTCCCGAGGTAGGCAGCCTGGCGGCGTCGCTCGAACAAGCGCGGACCGAGGCGGAACTGGCCGAGGCCGAATACAAGCGCGCCGTCGCCGTCGGTGCCGCGGGCGCCTTGTCGACCGAGGAAACCGAACGTCGACGCTCGAGCGCTGCGACCGCCGACGCCAAGGTCAAAGTCGCCGCGGCCCAGCTCGCCGAGGCGCAGGCTCGCCTCGATCGCATGGAGGTGCGCGCGCCTGCCGACGGCACCATCCTCACCCGCACGGTGGAACTCGGACAGACCGTGAGCTCGGGCGGCCCAGCGCTGTTCCGCCTCGCTGAGGGCAACGAAGTCGAATTGCGCGGTGAGGTCGCCGAACAGGACTTGCCCGCGCTGCAAGTGGGTCAGACCGCGAGCGTGACGCTGACCGGCGGCACGCACAACTATGTCGGCAAGGTACGCCTGCTGGGCGCGATCATCGATCCGCAGACCCGCCTCGGCATGGTGCGCATCGCGCTCGCGCCGGATGCGAATCTTCGGCCCGGTGCGTTCGCGCGCGCCGAGGTGACCATCAGCCGCGCGCAGCGAGCCGTGCTGCCGCAGACGGCCGTGCTCAGCGATGACCAGGGCAGCTACGTACTCGTGGTCGATGCGGACAATGTGGTGCAACGGCGCGAGGTGCGCGTCTCCGGTATCGTCGCGAACGGCGTCGCGATCGCCTCGGGCCTCACCGCGAGCGATCGTGTCGTGGCGAGCGCCGGCGCCTTTCTGCAGCCCGGAGAAATCGTCAACCCTAGAATCACGAGCGGCACTTGATGAACAACATCTCGGCCTGGGCGATCCGTCATCCGGTTCCGCCGATCGTCTTGTTCGTCGTGCTGCTGTTCATGGGGGTCGTCTCCTTCATCCGGCTGCCCGTAAATTTGGATCCGGACGTCACGTTTCCGCAGGTCAACGTGCTCATCTCCCAGCCGGGAGCGGCGCCGAGCGAAATGGAAACCCAGATCGCGCAGAAGCTCGAAGGCGCGATCGCGAGCGTCGGCAACGTGCGCAACATGACCACCTGGATCGTCGAAGGCCAGGTGACGGTTGAGGTGGCCTTCCAGATCGGCACGCCGATCGATCGCGCGACGACCGACGTGCGCGACGCGGTCACCAAGGTACGCAACGATCTGCCGCAAGGGATCATGGAACCTCTGGTGCAGCGCCAGAGCTTCTCCGGCCCGTTCGCCTATTATGCGGTTACCACCACGAGCATGTCGCCGACGGATCTATCCTGGTTCGTCGACAATACGATCACCAAGCGCCTGCTCGCCTTGCCCGGCGTCGCCCAGGTGTCGCGTACCGGCGGTGTGAGCCGCGAGATCCGCGTCGAACTCGACCCCGCGCGCATGCAGGCGCTCGGCATCACGGCCTACGAGGTCAACGAGCAACTGCGCGCCATGAATGTCGATGCACCGGGTGGCCGCGCCGATGTTGCCGGCGGTGAACAGGCGATCCGCGTCATGGGGGGTGCAAAGACCACCGCAGCGCTTGGCGACGCACAGATCTCCGTGGCCGGCGGGCGTTCGGTGCGCCTGCGCGACATCGCCGACGTGCACGACGGCATCGAGGAGCAACGCACGATCGCGCGGCTCAACGGCCGCCCGGCGACGACCTTCGGGGTTTCCAAGGCCATCGGTGCCTCCGACGTCAGCGTCGCCAAGGCCGTGACCGCGGAACTGAAGAAGATCACGGCCGAGAACCCGGGCGTCGAGCTGACGACGATTTACTCGACCGAACCGCACACGGAGCGCACCTATCACTCGGCGATCAGCGCGCTGATCGAGGGCTCGGTGCTCGCCGTGGTCGTCGTCTGGGTGTTTCTGCGCAGTGGGCGGGCGACGCTGATCTCCGCGCTCGCGATCCCGCTGTCGGCCATTCCCACGTTCGCGTTCATGCAGGCCATGGATTTCACGCTCAACCAGATCACGCTGCTCGGTCTGTCGCTGGTGGCCGGCGTGCTGGTCGACGATGCGATCGTGGAGATCGAAAATATCGTGCGCCACATGCGCATGGGCAAGAGCGGCTTTCAGGCAGCGATCGACGCCTCCACGGAAATCGGTCTCGCGGTCGTCGCGACCTCGTTCACGATCATCGCGGTGTTCCTGCCCGTGAGTTTCATGGGCGGCTTTTCCGGACAGTACTTCAAACAGTTCGGCCTCACGGTCGGCGCGGCCGTGTTCTTCTCGTTGCTGGTGGCGCGCTTGATTACGCCGGTGCTCGCGGCCTACTCCTTGCGCTCCGATTCCCTGCTCGAACATGCCGTCGATGGTCCGATCATGCTGCGCTATCGACAAGTGCTGCATTGGTGCGTGCGCCATCGCTGGAAGACGGTGCTCGCCGGAACGCTGTTCTTCGCCTTGTCCATTTTCATGCTGATCGAGATCCCGCAGGCCTTCATGCCCGCGCAGGACTATGCCAGCTCCGAGGTCGATATCGAATTGCCACCGGGCGGCACGCTCGCCGACACCGCGCGCGTCGCCGCCGCCGCGACGGCGATTCTGCGCAGCGCCCCCGAAGTCACGGACGTGGTCGAATTCATCGGTAGCGACGAGGTGCGCACGGCGACGCTGTACGTCAGCCTCGTGCCGCGCAGCGAGCGCACCCTCAGTCAAAAACAATGGGAGCAGAAAATGGGGCCGCTGCTGCGCGGGGTCGCCGACGGCCAGGTGACTTTCAGCAGCGGCGGCGGCGACGGCCGAGACATCGGTCTGTTCCTGACCGGTGATGATCCGGTCCTGGTCGAAGCGACTGCGCACAAGCTGCTCGGCGAAATGCAGGGTCTCGGGGAGCTGCGCGGGGCGCGCATCAAGGGCGACTTGCCGCGGCCCGAGATCGTCGTGCGCCCGCGCCTCGACATTGCCGCGCAACTCGGGGTCAGCGTCGAGAGCATCAGCCAGACGATCCGCATCGCGACCCTCGGCGATTTGCCGCAAAACGGCGCCAAATTCGCCCTCTCCGATCGCCAGATCCCGATCCGTGTGAGCCTGCTCGAGGGTGCGCGGCGCGACCTCACGGTGTTTGAAAACCTGCCCGTACCGACCGCTTCGGGCGGCAGCGTGCCGCTCAAGACAGTGGCCGCCTTGAGCTTTGGCCAGGGACCGTCGGCGATACGCCGCTACAACCAGAGCCGCCGCGCCTATTTGCAAGCGGACCTGGCGCCGGGCGTCGAGCTGGGACCGGCCACCAAAAAGCTGTACGCGCTGCCGACCCTCCTCCACCTACCCGAGGGCGTGCACCGCGTAGAGACGGGCGATACCGAATTCTTCAGCGAACTGCAGGACAATTTCACGGTCGCGATCGGCTCAGGCGTGCTCATGGTCTACGCCGTACTCGTGTTGCTGTTCGGCCGCGTATTCCAGCCGATCACGATTCTGTCGGCTCTGCCGCTGTCCCTGGGCGGCGCCGTGCTCGCCTTGATCTTGACGAACCATCCGTTTTCCCTGCCGGTCATCATCGGTATCTTGATGCTCATGGGTATCGTCGCGAAGAATTCGATTCTGTTGGTCGATTTCGCCATCGAGGAGATGCGCGCGGGCAAGGACCGGGTCACGGCCATCCTCGAGGCCGGGCACAAGCGCGCCCGCCCCATCGTCATGACCACGATCGCGATGGTTGCCGGCATGTTGCCGGTCGCGATGGGTTGGGGCGGCGACAGCGATTTTCGTGCGCCGATGGGTATCGCCGTGATCGGCGGATTGATCACTTCGACCCTGCTGACCCTGGTCATCGTCCCGGCGGTGTTCACGATTCTCGACGACATCGAACGCTGGTTTTCGCCGCGCATCGGCCGTCTTCTCGCCAAGCCGGGCGGCGAGTCCGAGTCCGGCATCGTGGAAGTCCCGCCCTGAGCGGCTGCAGCTGAGTGGCGGCCTAAGCCGCGGGACGCTAGAGTTGTACGGCGCGCAAAAACCATCAGGGGATTTTCACATGAGCGGAACATCAAGACGGCCGTGCCCGTGGCCGGCGGGGATCGTATTGGCCCTCGCATTGCTGCCCGGCGCTGCGGTCCCGAGCACTGCCTCCGCCGCCGCGACTCCGTCCGTAACGGTCGCCTTTCCTGCGGCGCGCAGCGCGGTGCCGCTCGACGGGCGGGTGATCTTGCTCTTGAGCCGCGACTTGACGCGTGAGCCGCGTACGCACGTGGAACCGAATGAGCCGCTCGAGACACCGTTTCTATTCGGTCTGACGGTCGACGCTCTCGCGCCGGACCATGCCGTCTCGATCGAACCCGGTGCCTTTGGCTGGCCGGCCGCGCGCCTCGCCGCGCTGCCCGCGGGCGAGTACCTCGTGCAGGCGGTGTTGAATCGCTACGAGACCTTCCATCTCGCCGACGGGCGCGTGCTGAAGCTGCCGCCGGACCACGGCGAAGGGCAGCACTGGGCCGAGAAACCCGGCAACCTCTACTCGACGCCGCTGCGGGTGCGGCTCGATGCAGAGCATCCGCTGCATTTGCGCTTGCAACTCGATCAAGAGGTCGGCCCCATCCAGGTCAAGGCCGACACCGAGTTCGTCCGTCACATCCGCATCCGCAGCGAACTGCTGTCGCGCTTTTGGGGTCGCGATGTCACCCTCGGCGCGCACGTGCTGCTGCCGAAGGACTTCGACAAACACCCGCAAGCCCACTATCCGCTCATGGTGTTCCACGGCCATTATCCGGACGATATCTCCGAGTTTCGCACGACGCCGCCGGATCCGGATCTCAAGCCGGATTTCTCCGAGCGCTTTCATCTCGCCGGCTACAACCGCATCCAGCAGCAGGAGGCTTATGCCTTCTACCAGAAGTGGATTTCCGCCGGGTTTCCGCGCTACCTGGTCATCGAGATCGAACACGCGAATCCGTATTTTGACGACAGCTATGCGGTCAATTCGGCGAACCTCGGACCTTACGGGGACGCGATCAACCACGAGTTGATCCCGGAAATCGAGCGCCGCTTCCGCGGCCTCGGCCAGGGCTGGGCGCGTTTTACCTACGGCGGCTCGACCGGCGGCTGGGAGGCCCTGGCGACCCAGGTCTTTTATCCGGACATGTACAACGGTGCGTTCGCAGCCTGTCCGGATCCGATCGATTTCCGCGCCTACACGATCGTGAATCTCTATGACGACAAGAACGCCTATAGCCTGACCGGTGAGGCCTCGACGGTCGAGCGGCCGGCGTTTCGCAACTACCTCGGCGAGGTGTTCGCGACCCAGCGCGACGAGAACTATATGGAGCTCGTGCAAGGCGATCACAGTCGTTCCGGCGGTCAATACGACATCTGGCAGGCCGTTTTCAGCCCCGCCGGCGCCGACGGGTATCCGCAGCCGATCTTCGACAAGCTGACCGGGGCGATCGACCCGCAGGTCGCCGCATACTGGCGCGAGCATTACGATCTGTCGCACATCATCGCGCGCGACTGGGCGACGTTGGCGCCGAAACTGCAGGGTAAGATCCATATCTATGTCGGCAACGGCGACAACTACTATTTGACCGATGCGGTCTACTTCGCCCAAGCACGACTCGAAGCTTTGCAGCCCGCCTATGGCGGCGAGGTCGCCTACGGAGATCGTGCCGAGCACTGCTGGAACGGCGATCCGACCCTGCCGAACGCGTATTCCCGGCTGCACTACGATTTTCAATACCTGCCGAAGATTCTCGCGCAAATCGCCAAGACCGCCCCACCGGGCGCGGACCTCAGCAGTTGGCGATACTGAAAATGGAGACCCGTACGATGAAGATCCGTATCTCGTGTTCGATCGTATTTGCGTGTTTGCCGCTCATCGCGTCCGCGAGCGGGGAGGGGGAACTGCTCGGCTATGACTCGCAGGCAGCCGGCGTGCAGCGCGACTGGGAACAAAAATTTCAGGACGGCATCTCGGCCGACAACATCCGCGAGAACATGCGCCGCTTGAGCGCCCGGCCGCACAACGTCGGCTCTGCCTATGACAAGGACAATGCCGAGTGGATCCTCGCCAAGTTCAAGTCCTGGGGCTTCGATGCGAAGATCGAGAAATTCGAGGTCTTGTTCCCGACGCCGAAAACCCGCGTACTCGAGCTGCTCGAGCCGACGCGGTTTCGCGCCTCGCTGCAGGAGCCGGCGCTTGCAGTCGATCCGACTTCCGGACAAACCGCAGAACAACTGCCGACCTACAACGCCTACTCCGCCGACGGCGACGTGCGGGCGCGTCTCGTCTACGTCAACTATGGCAGCCGGGAGGACTATGAGGAGCTCGCGCGGCTCGGGATCTCGGTCCAGGGCGCGATCGTGATCGCGCGGTACGGCGAGGGCTGGCGCGGCATCAAGCCGAAGGTCGCGGCCGAGCATGGGGCGATCGGTTGCATCATCTATTCGGATCCGGCGGGTGATGGGTATTTTCAGGGTGAGACCTATCCGGCCGGCGGCTGGCGTTCCAAGCAAGGCGTGCAACGCGGCAGCGTCATGGACACGGATTATCCGGGCGACCCGCTGACCCCGGGCGTGGGTGCAACGACCGATGCCAAGCGACTCTCGCTCGCCGAGGCAAAGACGATCACCAAGATCCCCGTGTTGCCGATTTCCTCGGGCGATGCCCTGCCGCTGCTCGCGGCGCTCGGTGGGCCGGTGGCACCCAAGGCCTGGCGCGGCGCCTTGCCCGTGACCTATCACGTCGGCCCCGGCCCCGCCCTGGTGCATCTGCAAGTCGCCTCGAATTGGGACGTCAAACCGATCTATGACGTGATTGCGACGCTGCCTGGGACGCAGGACGGCGATCAATGGGTCCTGCGCGGCAATCATCACGATGCCTGGGTGAACGGCGCCGAGGACCCGATCTCGGGCCAGGCGGAGATGCTCGAGGAGGCGCGCGTACTCGGTGTGCTGCATGCCGCTGGCTGGACACCGAAGCGTACGATCATCTATTGCGCCTGGGATGGCGAGGAGCCTGGCTTGCTGGGCTCGGTCGAATGGGTGGAGACCCACGTCGCCGAACTGCAGCAACATGCCGTGTCCTATCTGAATTCCGACAGCAACGGCCGCGGGTTTTTGTTCGCCGGCGGTACGCAGGATCTCGGCGTGCTGGTCAGCGAGGTGGCGCGCGGGATCCGCGACCCCGAGACCCCGTTCAGTGTCTATGAGCGCGCCCGTCTGTCCGACATTGCCGAAGCAAAGAGCGCCGACGAGCGCGCGGATTTACGCAAGCGCCAGGATCTGCCGATCGAGGCGCTCGGTGACGGTTCGGACTTCACCGCCTTTCAGGACTTTGCCGGGATCTCGACGCTCGATCTCGGATTCGGCGGCGAGGAGGCGGGCACCCAGTATCATTCCATCTACGATTCGTTCTACTGGTATACCCACTTCGCCGATACGAGCTTTGTCTACGGCCGGGCCCTCGCGCAAGTTGCCGGTACCGCCATGCTGCGGCTCGCCGATGCGCCGTTCATTCCGGTGGACTATGCGCCCCAGGCCGAGGCCATCGGCAAATACGAGGACGAACTCGAGGCCTTGTTGAAGCAGAAGCAGGACGAGTACACCGAGCGAGACCTGGAGCTTCGCGAAGGCGTGTTCGTGGCGACCGTCGATCCGCGCAAGCCCCTGATTGCCCCGCCGGTCGAACCGGTGCCTCCGTTCATGAGCTTCGCGCCGCTCAAGAATGCCATCAACGCGCTGCAAATCAGCGCCTCGCGCTATTCCAAGGCGCTTGCCGCCTACCGCGCGAAGGGCTCGCCCTTGCTCGCCGCGTCCGCCTTGAAGAAGCTCAACGCCGATCTGCTCAGGGTCTCGCGCGCATTCCTCAACGAAAAAGGTCTGCCCGAACGGCCTTGGTTCAAGAACCAGATCTATGCGCCCGGTGCTTACACCGGTTACGGTGCGAAGCCGATCGCGGCCGTGCGTGAGTACATGGACCAGAGGCAATGGCTCAAGGCCGAAGGCCAGGTCCCACAAGTGGCACAGGCCGTGGCGAACGCCGCTGCGAATATCGACCAGGCTGCGCAGGACCTCGAGGCGGCGCTCGCACCCTGAAGATGATGCGGCGCCGCAGGCGCTGCCGGGGTCGGCGGTCGGCGCCGGCGAGGGTGGCTCGCGACAGAATCGCCGTCTAGGCTCCCAGCGGCGCATCAGTCGATCACCGCTTGGGGGTCGGCGGCGGTGCTTGCCGCCGGCGGCTTGATCAGGAAAATCAAGGGCATCACGGCGA
>Ga0116231_10008328_pt1 | contig 18262 bp, 14 predicted proteins | sample S1TSphgellanicum_2_FD_89695 | JGI IMG/M metagenome (GOLD analysis project Ga0116231, IMG submission 89695) | Host-associated microbial communities from peat moss isolated from Minnesota, USA - S1T2_Fd - Sphagnum magellanicum MG | ecosystem: Host-associated > Plants > Peat moss > Unclassified...
TAATTAATTATTGTAATAAAATATATAATTTATAGAATCAATTTTTTTGTTTTGTTGTTTTTGTAGGGGGGGGGGGGGGGGGGGGGGGGGTGGGGGGGGGGGGTATTGACATTAGTTATAGTTGACATTTGTCTTTATGGGATGGTACATTTATTATCTTTATAAGTTTGGAATCATTTTATTGCAACATTTTTTTGGTCCATGACTTTTGGATTTGGATTTCAGATAGGACATAATGTATTGGATTCTCATTGTTTTAAATACGAGTGTAATGCCCTTACTGAAATGGCCAAGTTCCAAACTAAGTAGAATATACCCCCTTCCTTTCCCCCATCTCCCTTTTTTTTTTTTCCCCTTATCTTCCCATATGATTCCCAATATCATAGTACCTTTACCATTCCAATAGTTATTAAATTTTTTTCAATAATTTTTTTTTCAAAATATATTTTTGCAATGCCAAAAGTTCTAAATTTTTTTTTGACATTATTATTGATTACTTCCCCTAAAGATTGATGATACAGTGTGCCTAAGGAGTGCAAAATTATTTGGCATTTTTTCTTCCCACACCAACTTTAATAATTTCAGAAAATTTTTATTTATATTGCTGAAGTGAAAAAATGAAAAGAAATTTTGTCAAGAAGATGTCAAAATGGTATAAAGTTATGATGGTAGTTCATCCTTATTTATGCCAAATCTCAAAATTGTGCCTTTTCATGTCCATGTAGATGTAGAAAGGGGTAGATAATATAGACATGAAAACACACATGTTAATTTGTTTTTTCATATCCATGTAGGTGGGTAGGGGAAAGGAAAAACATAATTTGGAAGAGGTAGGTTTGGATGGCACGTAAGAACAAAATTCTTATATACTAGACAAGTTGCATCTTGATTATAATGAAAGTAACAAATCACACTAAGTTTATTTATATACGTTTTTAAAAATAAAAAAAGCCCATAAGTTTCCATGATGCCATCATACAAGGAAAAATCCTAATCAACTTCTTAAATATCTATTTGGGTTTTGTGCTATTGCACATTATTGATGACGATCAATTTATGAAAAAAATGAATTGATTTTGTGAAAATAAAATTCCATTTGAATTTGACTTTTGAATGACATGGCACGTAACTGGAATTCAATCCAATTCCAATTGAACTAAATTCAATTCAACAAGATTCAAATTCAATTGAAGAGAAATGGGATGCAAAATGGTGGAAAAGGTATTGAAAATTTACTTATGAATATGGTGTTGAAAAAAACACTTTACAAAGACAAATCCAAAAATACATAGTTCCATGCCTCTTTACTTGAAAATGGGCTAAACATATTTTGATTTGGAATTTCCCAAGTGTTGACTTCCTATTAATGATTTATGGGACCTAAAGTTATCCTATACATGTATATTAACTTTCAATCATCATCATCACCATCATTGGAATTATGGATTGATATTGAATTTCATCCATGATGGGTGGACAAAGGATCATGATTGATGGATCTAATATCTAATATAGATGAAACATGAGCAAAAAGGATAAATTTTGTCAAATATAAATGAAAAACAATAATGCACACACTTCATCTATCTATACAATTAATTGGAAATAATGGATGAATAATCTATTATGGATTAAATTTGAAATTTAATGAATGAATTGTTTCCATGGGTAATGCTTATACAATAGAATAAACCTATTTTTTGACTTTTCTTAGGTGATTAAAAGTGTTGTTTGTGATTATTTTGGAAACAAAAATAGTCACAAATGACACTTTTAATTGCTTAAGACAAGTTGCAAAATAAGGTTTTGAAACTAATATTACTACATGAAATTTTTAATGAAATGTATATATATATATATAAATTTACAAATTTTTATGCAATTCCATTTGTGTCAATGGGTGTTATTTGCAATGTGAAGAGTCACATCCAAATATGATGGATGGAAATTGATGAAAATACTTTGTCATCCATGAGATGAATTCAAACTGTGAATTGAAGAAAAGTTCATACGAAAAGCTTTAGTTACATGTTTTTGTGCAAGCTTTGGGAACTTGTTAAACATGGTACCAATGATAACTCATTTGAATATGTTAAAAAAAATTCACTTAAACATGCTAGAGATGAAGAAAATAAATGAATGGGACAAGGAATGTATTTTGTGAAGGGACTTTTTTTTTATTAGAGGGAAGAACAAGCTTGAAAAAAAACTTGGCCACCTTATTGTCTATATCAATTACAATTTTATTTTAATAATGTGAGCCAAAATGAAAAATAAACATTGAAAAAAAGAAGGATTCCAAACACAAAACAAAATGTGATTTAAGGTATATGTGATCAATTAATTTTTTTGAAAATGTCATGCCATTCAATTCCTCTTCCAAGCATAACTACATCATTCTTCTCCCCTATTGGTCTACATGGATATGAAAAAGGCAAACTTGGGCTCCATGCTATTATGCACTATATGTGACAATCAACTAACCAAAATTTTTTTTAAAAAAAAATTGTGGAAATTAACTTCCATTCAAATGTAAATATTGAATGACATTGCATGCAACTTGAATTCAAATACATTGAAACTAAACTCAAATACATTAAATGGAATTCAAATTTGATTGCATTGAAATTTATTCGAAATAAAATTTGATTGAACAAAAATTAGATGTAAATTGGTGAAAAAATATTGAAAATTTGCCCATGACAATGGTATTGGAATTATTTTTTTGAAAAGACACAACTTTGAAAATACACCTTTCCATTTCTTTTTATTGGTGAATTGACTAAACAAATTCTAGTTTGGATTTAGCCAAAGGACTTATGAAACCTAAAGTTATCCTACCTAACTTAGTTTTTGATGATAAATCATTGTTGCTAGAATTTACATGTGTGATTTTCATGTCCATGTTAACTAAATTCTACAAGGACATGAAAAGACACAATTTTATGATTAGCATAAACTATTGGGAACCTTATGAGGACATAAAAGAGGAAAAAAAAGAGGAAGGAGGGATTTTGCTCTATTTGGAACCTTGCCTAAAGGGCATTACACTTGTGATTAAAATGTTTTGTAAATTGAACTCAAATTGATTACATTTAATTTTGCACCAACTTATGTTATGTATCTTGACAATATGATCACATAAAATTGATTTCACAACCAAAGTATCGTTCGATTGTACAAGTCATAATTGAATGTTAAATATGTATAATTCTAGTGTTGATCCAATTTCTGATCCCTGCATAAAATAATATCATATGTGTTAATGCAATATACGACGCCTTTCCACCTTTACATTTAATTAAAAATAAATAGAATATTTGTGCTTGTGAATTATGTTAAACTTATAAGATTGGTTGAGGATTTGCAATTGCAAGTATGAAGTTTTTAGAAGGTTACATACATTAATTCTCTTTTTTTATCAAAATTTAATATTTGTCTTCTTTGAAAATCCTCGATTTATTTGTTTGTTATGAAAATCCTTGAATCGGCAAAAGTTAAGATTAAAATGTTGGGAACTATATGAATGATTTAGTTGGAAGAAGGTGAAATCAACACGAGGGAGACTAAAACTTTACAAGGATTGTTACTCACCCAAATTTTCACATGTAATACTAAATTCATAAGGCTCATGGCTCCTACTAGTGATGACAAGAAAATTTGATGACCTACTAAGTTGGGCAATGAATATTGTCTAATATATATAATTTATAGCTTCAATTTGACCATTTCACACTCCAATGTTATAAATGGTAAAAAAAATTTAGATTTTAAAAGTTTGTTCTTCACAAAGGTCATCTCATGAAGTTATAAATGTACAAAATCATAGTTCGAAAAATGACCTTGACATTTATTGCTAACACATCACAAACCCCATTAATGTACATCTTGAGATTTTGTCATTCTAACATAGGTGACTTTTGATATCAAAAGGTTCATTGCTACATTTCTTTTTGGTTGGATCCACTCTTTTGGATGCAAAATTTTTGACAACACCTTCTAGAAGATATTTTAACATTTAACTCCATCATTTTTGCTTTTTTTTATGTGTGAAGGTTTATTTCTTGGATATCTTGTGATGTGCCATTTTGTGTTTACAAGATCATAATCCAACCTTCAATTTTTATTTTTTTTTGGCTATACCCAAAAAAGAAAAAAAGAAAAAAAAAGGAAAAACACACCTGCCTTGTGATGAACCTATGGTCGTAGTTGTTTGTCCTGCTTGAGCAACGAACTCCAATTACAATTGCAAAACCACAATGATAAGGCTCATATGATCATTTATCATAAAACTTCAAAACCATACAACATATTGCATAAAACATATTTCAATTGGTGTAATGTGTTGTTGGTGTAGACAACAACATGATTATATATGCTTTGGAAGAAACATTAAGATTTTGGCATCATTGATACACACCTATTTTATTTTGTTTTTGGTTTCTAGTCTTTTTTTTGTTAGTAGCCATGATTGGGGCTATATCAAATACGTGATTCCATTTTTATCACTTTTTTTTGGCAAAAGCAACAATTATGATGTCATTTTTTAGTTTTTAAGATTGCACTTGCACATGCACAAAATTTTCAATGTTCAAGGCATGCTTTAGATATATTTCATACAAATTAATTATTTATTCATATAGGTGCAAGTATGAAATGCTAAGTTTTCCCCCCATGTGAGCCTCTTTTGCAAATTACCCATTTCAAGACACCATTGTTTCTAAAGTTTAAGATATATGAAAATACATGTTTCCAGTGACAATGGAGGCTACTTGACTTGAATGGCCCCAACTACATATTTCCGTGAAACGAATATGGCATAATACTCCTTTGTCCTACCATTCAATTCAAGAGATTAATTTATATGTATTCATACTATATACACTTACGTGATATCACACATGCAAAATCCGTAGTTAACCATCCTCATCAAGTCTATTTATACTTTTGGACTAATCTCAAGTGGTTGTAATTAATTTGACCTTGATACATAAGGTCTTATAGAAACTTCGAACTTAAACACCTTAAGCTAAAAATAATATGAATGGATGATCATGATGAATTCCATCGTCATAGATTACAAATGTGGCTTAAATTGATCCAAATGATCCAAATTTGAAATAACTAATGGAAGTATTAACCAATTATTTGGAGTTTTAACTTTACAAAATTGTAACACCCATTAATGTTTGGTTTCACATATGATGCAAATCAAAGTCACCTTGAGCTCGGGATTGATGAAGTAGACACCCCTTTTGTTGACAACTACAAATATTTCAAGCGGCAATTTTGGGTTCGTATTTTGCTGTGAAAACAAATGACGATGAAGAAACAAATACAAAATAGATGTGGTTTTTGAAGTAATATTTTAAAACATTATAATAATGATAATGCATGCATGCATGCATGCACACTTTGATTATTATCAAGTAGTATGAAAATGAGTAAAGGTGTGTTCACACTTGGAGTTAGCGACTCTAGTGTTGAGTCCCTTAACACCATGCTAGTCATTGAGGACTTAAACCTACTTACCATGAAAATTTTATGTTAAGCTAACATTCACTTAATTAACATTTAAGTTATTGCCCATCTAACAATGGGGTGTCACCTAGGATGCCACCTAGATTTTCATTTAACATTGACTTAACATCAAGTGTGAATGCTCCATAAGTGAAAGAAAATGGGCTCAACACCTTGACAAAAAACCATGTTGATTGATAGAAAGGACAACAACTCTTCAAAAATGTAATATAATCATTCATTCGAACTATTTTGTTGGGTTCATTGGGTAGGCTTGCTATGGTCTTCAAAAGATCATTCCTCCCTTGGTCTCCCATCCCTTCAATATCATCATTGGGTCCATGTTTCTCCATGCCCCTGAATAATCATCATGTTAGCCAATTGGTCCAATAATTCATCATATTGATATAAGGGGTTAAGTATGTTATGGTGGAGCTGACCAAATATTAGTTATCTATCTAGGGAGGAGAACAAGCCTCAACTAACCATTAAGGTTTTACAAAACCTTTGTTGTGTTTTTGTGTCCTCATGTTTTGAGGAGACTTCTCTCCATCCCTAACTCTTTGGAAACAAATTTAGCAACCCTTCTTGATGCTCCAATAGGCTAGTTATGATGTAGGCTATTTTTGATGATTTGTTTTATATATATATATATATATATGTTCAAGCTTGCATCCTTTTTTAAAAAAGTTATACCTTCTTAAGGCATACATAATTCTTAAGGTCATAGTGATTTTTCCAAAAAAGAAATCGATAAGATTTGCATGGCAACTCATTATGCAAATTGTTGCTTATCAACTTTGTGAGTTACTAATTTAGTTCAATTTTAATGTCTTTTTAGGTCTCAACACACACAATGGAAATAGAACAACATCAAATGATCTGAAGTTATCCATAGTCTCTCTGCTTTAATAGTGCGATTTTTAAAAAAAAAAATCTAATGGTAAACCCTAAGTAGATTATATTTTCCATTGTGTAAATTTTAGAAGCCATCAAAATTTCGGATTAACAATGATGAGGGGCAAACTCTAAATTTGACTTCACAAGGCTTGTGGTGGTCATGGGAAGATCAACTCGCAATTGTAAAGCTTCCAACATGTGGAGATCCATTGCCGCCAATTGATACATTCCTGACATAACCTCGTGTATCGCCTACAATTTTATCATGCAATCCATTTTCTTGACACATCAAAGTTGTTTTCATTGTACATAATGGGGTTAGTTATTATGGTTATGATAAGATTGCAATATAATTTGATTGTAAGGCCTATGCCTAAAAGACCTAACAATTTTCTTGACACATCAAAGTTGTTTTCAATGTACATATAATGGGGTTTATGGTTATGAGAAGATTGCAATATCATTGATTGTAGGCCTATGCCTAAAAGACATATCAATTTTCTTGGCACATCAAAGTTGTTTTCAATGTACATAAATGGGTTATTGTTATGATAAGATTTCAATATAATTGATTGTAGTAGGCCTATGCCTAAAAGACCTATTTCCATAACATTACCATGGCCCATTGGCCCTTAGGAATATTCTTGTATAAGCATTCAAGAAATATGTGTGGGTCTTTCTAACTTGGCTAAAATCAAAGGCTATTGATGCATCTCTCCCCGCTTGATTTCTTGAAGTGGGATCATGATGGAATAGTTTCCGTTTGAAAATGAAGATGCCTTTTTGTTTGTCAACTAAACTCGGAGTGTCCAAAATCTCATCATCCTCATTAACCTGGAGAAGAAAATCGATCTAATTTGGAAATTGTGATTTTTAAAAAATATATATTTTCATATACAAGTTATATTATTACATTATCAATTCTAATTGCTTGCTAAAAATCTAGAATTGAAAACATAATAAGGACGTGTGGAAGTACATGAGTTTTCCAAGTACCCATCAATTAGGTTAGATTTGGGTAATGAGGAAAAAATTAATTAGATGATGATTTAAACCAAAGCTAACATGATCGAAAGCCTCTTCATGCTGCCCAATTGTTTAAGTCCCTTGGATGTTAGCTTACATCTTGGTTGGTCACTAATCCCATCTTTTCTTTCAAATAAAATGTTCAACATTTTGTTCACCAGGGTTTTGTGTAGACATGATTTAATGTGGGTATATTTGATGGACAAGGGTAGCTAGAGGGAAAAATGATGGCTATCTCTTTGACACCATTAATATCATATACACTAGTGTGTTGCTTGTGCCATTAACCGCATATTGTAATGGACATTTACAAAGTATCCACACGTTTTTTTTAGAAACCAAACTCTTGAATTTTGAATGACAAAACTTACTCAAATTTCAATAACTCCACACCATAGATTTGAAAATTGCTACAAAACCACTTTGGTGCACCCTATTCATTGAGGAATTTCCAAAGTTACCACGAAAAAATATTCTAATAACTTAACATTGACCTAAAGCCCCCTCTTATGCGCTACTATCCAAAATTGTGTTTTTATTTTAAGATCTATGTTTTAAAAATATTTGATGTTAAACTAATATGAACCTAATACCATTTAATATTATGTGTGATTTGAAATTTGATATTAGCTAACACTCTTGATCTAAATACAATAAAATAAAAACTTAAGCCTTTTTTAACATCAACTTGACATTAGGTGTGATTTAAAATAAATTGGATCTAAACTTTCTCATTTAGATACATGCAATTCTATGAAAAATGACTATTCATTCATCCATCCATCCATCCATCCATTATATGCACACATAGTACTTTAGATGTTACTTGCACATTGGGTAAAGTTGGAGAAAAAAATTTATGCCCCAAATCTTACACCAATGTGTAGTCCTTCCCTTTCGATAAAGCCAACAAAACACAAAAAAAAAACCTTGCTTAATAATAGGATGCAGAAAACACATGAAGAATGAGTGTCCCAAATCACCACTAGACCCACTCTAGTTATAATAATGGTCACTAGTTAATCGAGTCATCCAAAAACATGTGAATACCTAAACCATGTCCAAAAACCTTTTTAGTAGGCTTTGCAACCAAATTATGGCAATTATAGAGTGAATTCCTAAAAAGGGTGAATAGCCACTCTATCATTAGTAAATTATGCAATTCCCTTCTTCATAATGTATATTTGTTAAGGCCATGGTGGGCATAGAGGTTTAAAATGCGAATGGTAAATAAGCATATTTAATCTATTAATTGTAATGATGTGAAATGAATATTTTATTTTTGAAATTGAATTAAAATAATTGCACTAAAAAAACCCATACCAAGTAAATATGCTAGAGTAATATGTGAATAAAAAAGCACCACATAAACTTTAAAAATGGTAAACTGGCAAATAACCTCACAAATGTCACATAAGTTGAGAGTAATGTCCATGGCATCAATAATTTAATGTATGGAAATGTAAGGAAATGTAGACATGGAAAAATGTAATGGAAATTTTGTATCATATTGTTCGATTAAGACCAACATTGTGGATGAAAATAATGTTGAGGGATTTTATGTGTGGAATGCAAATTTGTTAGTTCATTTTGGGCAACACATGAATTGATACTTGACATATATATATGATGTCATGTTTCTTTCAAGTGTTAATGAAAGAACTCATTTTTTTGACCCCCTATTGACCTTGCACATGCCCAACATCATTGGACATGATTAGGTTACCCAATGTAGATTGCAATGGATTGCATGATTCAAAAGATTGCAAAATAGAAATAAATTCTCAACAACCCCACATACCTTGGAGATGAACCTCATGTAATACATGGAAACCATGCACAAAAGAGCAAAGGCACAATACAATGGACCTATTTTGGGCACTTTTGGGTTCAACATTAAAATACCTAAGTTATAATTGTTTCAAAATGTGATGTATTTAATCTTTGGTTTCACTTTTGTTATTTGAGTCTTATATTTTTGACATTAATTTTTAAATTTTTTTTTTAATCTAATGTTATTTTGAGGATTTAAATAATTATAAAAACTCAAATTCAAATAGGCATGTTTAATGTTTAATATACTTATATTAGACATAATATAATAGAACATGTATGTCAATCTAGATTGCCTTCATATTTCGTTTCATTAACCATCCAAATAAGCATTCGAAAAATATATTATATTAAGGCCCACTTCACAATTTTAATACCTTCCATATGGATATGATTGTTTGTCAAAATTTTCATTTATAACACATTTATGACAATTCAATTAACAAATATAAATTATTAATGCGTTACACATATTCATTTTATACAATGATGAGTTCCCAATTCATATCCAAGATCCTCCCACATACCTCCTTTGGTTGTGAACCTAAAATGAAAAGTTAGAACATGGATCAAATTGTAGACCTTATATATATTCCAAACATTGATACCCAATGTGTTTTCCCCTACCTTTGTCTATAATATATTTGGGCATTAAATAGTGTATACATAAAAGCCCAAATGACCTAGGTGTTGAACATTATTTAAAAATAAATAAATTGGGATCAACCAAGCTTCAAGCCTACATCAAACTTCAAAAAGGAAGTAAATTTTAGGCACCATGAAGAAGGTCAATCATGAGCTAACTTGGCTCAAATCATTAAAATTCCAATTTTTCCCCCCACACTTGAATCTAGCTTGAAGTTCATGGGTATTGGAGAATTGTTTACTTGCACAACATTGCAAATTGTTGACACTCAAAATGATTTGGAATCAATCATAATAAACTAGTTGTATTAACAAAAAAAAAATCTCATGTGAAGTAACTTATATAATGAACAACTTATGTATGTGGCTTGCATCTTTCTTTTACATATGAAAATGTGGTACTACAACATCTAATCATGCATGTTGGTCATTTAAAGCCTACTTCCATTGATAATAATAATTTGAATTGAAGATGACTTTTTAAATCTTGGTTCTATTCCAAGTACAACTATTATCCTCAAAAATTAATGCCCTTCTAAAATTGCAATCAAAGTCCAAAGTTTTAACATGTGAACTCAATTTGGGGTGCAATTGTAATATGCGAGGTTCATTTGTATCACAAATGTCATCTCTCAAACTATGAGAATACACTATGAACTACACAAACCACAAGACAAACGAATGATCCAAAATGTTTAGCTTTTAACTAGTAATATTATTGGCATAGTTGATAAATGTTTACCTTGTAGATGTGAAAGATATGCGCAAAGAACTCCCTTGTTTTGGCCAAGAATCGCCAATCCCTAACTTTTTGTAGCGCTAATGTTGGATTCCAGCCACCATAGTGGATATCAATAATGTAATCGTGTTGAGCTAGAAGCTTTGCAACTGCATCCACATTACAATTGTAGCATATATTTTTATCAAGACTTTCCCTCGTTTTAACAAACATGTTGTTAACAACAACAACATTGTTTCATGAAGTTTGATGTTAGCTTTGTTGGTATTAGAAAGTTCATACATGTGGAACCCCACAATATGGGATATATTATTGCGTCCTTTTTTTCTAATAGGAAGATCAATACAAGAAAATTTTTATGGGCATTTTGTACCTCCGTCTATACCAAGGTGGAAAATGCCATAATAATTGGCTTCCCAAAGATTTAGCTTATGTGCCACATCAATCGCCACTTCTTGTACGGTGGCCATGCTATGCAATGTCAAAATCTTCAATGCAAAACAAAAAAGTTACATAATTATATTTTATCTAACCATTTTGAAGTAACATGCCTTTTATGTTCTTTGAAGTCCAATATGAACTTGTGGAAGGAATGAAGGAAATTAAAGGAAAAAAAAAACCCCAAGACGTTTAGTTTGTCAACTAAACATGATTAAATGATTAAATTCAGCTATATAGGGTTATTATATATTGTTTCCATTTTTGAAGTGGTCCTTTCTAATTGCCATAATTCCATTCCCCATTATGGCAATTAGAAAGTTGCCCATGTTTGACAATAATCACATGGGCCATCACAATAATCACTAAAAACTCATAGAATCAAATAACATTTCTTTAGACATTTTTTGAGGACATTATAATATTTTACAATACGTATTTATGAAGGACTTATTACACCTCACCCATTACTCAAATTACATCTTACATGTGAATGAAAAATCCATTGATGATGTTTACGTGCAATTTATGGTTCTTTAGGATACATTCACAAAATTTAGTTTTGGTTGGAACTATGAAACAAACTAGATTTTGCAAGTCTAAAATTGTGGGGAGCTCATATGTAGGTTTAATAAGGGCAAAATGGTCAAACCTCAACTTGTCCATTTGGAAGAGATATTTCCACTAACAACTTTGTGTTGCCCTGATGACCATACAAGAAGCCATTTAATATAACTTCCAAAATTTATTGCGATAATATATAAAATTCAACCAATTTTTCAAAACTAATAAATCAAGATCTTGTAAGCATTGCATCTTTAAAAACATATCAAACCAATGCCGGTCAGTGTCTTCAAATTTTAGCTACAAAAATTGTGAACTTGTGAACAATTGAACTTTTAAACGAAAATTAAAGAAAAATCGTTTAATCATTAACGTTGGAAGCATTACATCTAAATCATGCATCAAACCGATGTGTGTTTTCATTAGGTAATGCTATGGATGGTCGCTAGTTCACCTACTTGACAAAAATGAAAGAAAAGAAAATCATGGTTGTGTTGTCACCTTTTGGTGAGTTTTTGCCCCCCTCCCTAAAAATTTATTTAAAAAATTTAAAAAAAAAAAAAAACTAGTTACTTGTAAGGGGCACTTTGTAAATTACAATTGAATTATAAAAAAAATTCACCTGGATGGCTTGAATTTCTTCAATAGAAGGAAGATAGCACCGTGGCCCATATCTTGCCATCTTTTGTAATCGGCCAATACATTCTTTGGCTAGCTCTTGATCCCCTTGAAAGCCATCCAATGTCCCAATACTTGCCTTTTGTAACCCGGGCATGCCATCAAGTATGTTGGCATCAACAATCAATACATATATAGTAGTATCTAACAATGGGATGTGTCACACTATGGCCTTTGCCATTCACATTAAAAGAGCATATTAAGGCAAAAAAAAGAATTATGAAAATTCAAATATATTTCACCATGCAAAATTATAAAAATCGTCAATAAAATCCTTTTAAAAAAAACCAATTTATCCTTCAAGATATCATTAACTCTATTATAACTAATCTCAAGTTTCAACACACAAGCCAAAATATCATCTTTCAAAAATCCTCATATGTATAAAAATAGACCTATTATTAATTAATTAATTACCTAGGGGGCCAAAATCCCTTATTAAGCTACTACTATATATCCTATAATGAATCTAAACACAATATCCTTGCCTTGCCTAACAAGGCAAGGCCAACAAATTGGGTTGATACTTTGTGTTGTATTGTATTATAATTTATGCGAATCTTGTTTTATGAAGAATGACAATGTTGCCTAACAAACAAACAAACTTGAGAAAATTATTAAAAAAATGGGCACCGAGTGTGTTGAAAATTTGGCTCACTTGTTGAAAATGGGTAGCAAGGAAGGGCATAAACTCTTTAGATGGGGGAAAGCTACTACAACATAAAACCATGAGCTCCCATCCTTTCTCATCTTTCAACCTAATCTTTGTAATCAACCCCACATGAACTTTTGTTTGTTGGTAGCTTGAAAAAAAAAGTTATAAAATGAACATGGAAATTGATTATATTATGAACAACTTCCAAAGGCAAGCCAACAATCCCAACAAAATTGTTAGCATATTGGCTTAAATGAATTAAACAACTAGAATATGTATGTATTATTATTATTGGCCTTTAAAATTAAAAAAAATTCCTTAAATGATTGATTTACTTGCCATAAGACATATCATGAACCTTTTATCCTTATATGTATTGAGGAAAAAAAAAAAAACATTGGAATTGAATTCTTTCTCTTGGGATCTAACAAAAAAAATGTAAATAATAATTATGAAACAAAAAATTACATTAATTCCATGCAAACCTGTCAGGGTTTTGATTGGTTTGTTTGCACAATTGACAATAGATCTCATCTCGAAGGCTTGGGCAATTAATCCCAACTGACAATATTTGATATGCATGGTCCACCTTGTTGCTAAAACCACTTATTGTTCCCATGTATGCACCAATATCTGTTAAACATTTTATTTATTTATTTATATATTTTTTGTGACTGTGAATGTGTGTGTTAAACTAACTTGTGCATTGATAGTTAAAACATGTATATGGGGTTTTTTTTTTTTTTTTTGGCCTATATTGATTACAATTTATCAAATTTTTGAATAAAAAAGCATGTGAAATAACATCTAAAATCTTGTATAATCAAATTGATGGTGATTGTTGAATATTGGCTGGTGATGATAAAATTACGAGTAAATATATTGTGATGGCAATCCTTTTTGTATTGACACCAATCACATTTTTAAATAAAAATAAAATGCCAACTTAACATCTAAAATCTTGTATAATCACCAAAATGATTGTGATTGTTGAATATTGGTGGTGGTAAAATTGCAAGCAAATATTGTGATGGCAATCCTTTTTGTATTGACACCAATTCACATTTTTTTTTTAATAAAAAAACATGCCAACTTAACATCTAAAATCTTGTATAATCAAATTGATGATGATTGTTGAATATTGGTTGGTGATGATAAAATTACGAGCAAATATTGTGATGGCAATCCTTTTTGTATTGACACCGATCACATTTCTTAATAATGGTTCTTTAAGTCGCCCCTGCATCAATTGGTATTGTTTTCAAACGGTTTCAAGCTTCTTCAAAATTGTGTGGAAAAAATTGCAATGAAGAACATAAAAAATGTATTTGGACAACATGTGAAACAAACGTACTGCGGTGAATTGAGTATGCCCTAATGTAGGGAAGGTGAAATTCCGTGTTGCAAAATCCTTGAAAGATGATTGTTTAACTTGGATTACTTCCATATTCATTGATAAAAATCTATAATAAAACCATCACCATAAAAAAAATAAAAAATAAAAATGTAATATATATATATGAGTTGTAAAAAAATGCATCATCAAAAGTTTGGTGTATTACTACCCATCATGAATATTTTCTACACATGCTTAACCGAATAATACATTCTTTCAAGAAGCTCTTATTATTTCATCAATTTATAAATTACACAATCAAATTATCAAATGAAAAATGCAAAGACCATGTTCTACATCATTTACACAACAAAATAGGTGGGATCTTTATTTGAAACTAGTCTTGTTTTTATGTCTTCACAATCATGTACACCACAAATGTTCTATGGCCTCATGTTGTTGAAGAACAAACATGAAAGATCTAATTCATGACAAATTGCATTTTCATCCTTAAGGCATCTATGCCAAGACACTATAACAATACACAACTTGATTACCCTTCTTCCTCCTAGAGAACTATAACAACCAAGTACATTATGAAAACTTCACATTATAACCACATAACAACTTGGTTTTTCCAATCTTCCCCAAACTATTTCTTGGGCATTATTAGCCTAACAAGTTTTGATAGGTTAAGGGGTAAATGGGAGACCCATTTTTTTGGCATAAACATTAAGGTTGTCCCAAAAGGTCTGAATGGATAGGATAACATAAGTACTAAGGGAGGAGGAGAAGGAGGTTTTTGGGTAAGGTTGTAGCTTGATTTCGATAGTTAGGTTTAAGTGAAAATGCTTGGAAAAGAGGACACATGATAGTGTAAGGGTTGGATGAATAAGACTTTAAAAGGGTTGGGGGATGGAGGAAGAAAACAAATGTTTCAAACTTGACTTGTTTTTATTGATGTCTTGCACCTAGTTACTATCAAACTAAGGGACAACATTGAATCCTTCTTGGATTCTTTTGGTAATGGAGCTAGACTTGGAAGGTAATGTCATCATAAACAAGTGAGAATTTTAAGAGAAAACTTTTGAAGTTGTTGTTGAAGGTGTTCAAAGTTGTTGCCCATGAGAAGGTGAGCTATAGAGCTAAACATTCATGATGCATGGTGGTCAAGCTAGATTGGAGGGTGGTGTTTATTGGGTTTTTTAAGGAATTTTTGGTTTAGGCCATAGTGATAATCATCTGTAACAAAATTTATCCAAATTTGTCTATAAACCATATATGAAAAAATAAATTCCAATCAAATGTTTTATACATTTGGCTAAACATTAAAAACCAAATATAAAAGTCTAGAAATTTTCTACTTTTTTCTCCTCACTTTTGATGATTGAAAATTTCCAAAATCATTAAATTTTGACATTTTGAATTTGAATTTCACTTTTCAATGAAATTTCACCAATAAAACGTATATTAATGGTTTCTTCGTGAATGAGCTCAAAGTTATTGCTCAAAATGTTCAAGGTTGGTATTCATTCAAAGAGGCAAGCTCTAGGGTTGAGGAGGAGGTGAAAATTAGCAAGATTGTCATGTTTGAGCATTAAGTTTGATCCCCAATTTGTGTTCTCACTAAAGGTGTGTGAAAGCAAAAGCATAGACAAAGTCAAAGAACAAGAGACTTTATTTTTTCCCCTTTCTTTGAACTAGCATGAATGCATCATTTCGTGTCCACAAGCAATTGCTTTTTTTTTATCTTCTATTTTTTGCAAATGTTCTTGGTTACTATAAAGCCGAGATGCCTTCTTGAATGTCGAACCAACAAGGTGCAAGAGGCTTCAATTTTTTACATTTTCTTTGAACCAATATGAATGCATGAATGATTTGGCAATGACAAGTGTGAGCATTTTTTTGAGTTTATTTATTTGCAATTTTTTTGGTCAACATAAGCCATCAAAAGACACCCATAGTTGTGACCACAATTTTGATGTGGAGAGTTGTGCTTGCACAATGTGTCAATGGATAGGAGGTTTTGCGATCAATAGATTTGGCATTCACAATTGAACTAAATTGACCTACAAAGTGAATCAACACAATTGCAATGCCTTCCAATTTCAAGAAAATTTTGAAAGATTTAATATGAATATTAAGGTTTTTAAAACCTAAAACTATCTAATCTCTATTTTCGAAAGGAACATGGTATCAAAATAGACACCTTTCAAAAGGATGAATTTTTTTTTAATTGTTGAAATGAAGAGCTCAACTTATAATGGTCAATTTTTTTGTTGTCAATGTGATCAATTGTCATTTGTTGTGTTAAGGTGGTCCAATTTGTTTAATCCTTGGTTGGCACATGGCTAGCCCATTCCCTTAGCCATTTTTCTTTAATCCCTCGACTAGAAATTGAAGCCCAACCTATTCAAATTGCATTACACCATAACCAAAAACCCTTAATTCAATTTTGTGGTTGTTTTTTCTTTTCCCAAATGCTCTAATATTATATCACATCATGCCATGTCTACCAATGCCCCTTTCCATGTTATAGCATTTTTGTTGCATAAACAAATCATGGTTTATGATAATGGGCAAAAGTGTGGCATGGAATCCTTTAGAGATTGTTAAATTGATCATAGACCATACCTTCACACCATTAGAAAATGTGACATTGTTAGATGATTTCTTCAAGCACATTTTGAGCTTGACCTCCATTGCTTGAATGGGTGCTTGGAACCAAGTGACTTCTTTTTTGATTATGTTGAATTAGATCCAAATTCATTCTAGGATCCAAGCATAGGGTTTAATTCTAGGGTTATTTGTTCTTTACTTGGGGGTGTCACAACATTGTGAGTCTGCTTTGACCGTCCTATCATGGCTAAGTGCCCCTTTACTCCTACACCTTTAAACTCCTAGCTAGGACTACTAGTGTCACCCATTAAAAATACACACATTCACACATCAATAGATTTTCCCCAAAAAACAATAAAACACACATTTGTATTTTAGAATTTCCAAGTACATCTCCTAACATACACACACATAAGTATAAAGGTAGGATGTAAGGGCTAGAGGTTTCCCATCTTGCAAACCTCTACCTTCTTTTATTCCATTACACACTACAAACCAACATAAAAACCAACTAGAAAAACAACACTAGTATGTACTTGCCTTATTAAGCAGTCCACAATGAGTCCCTTAAATAAGTTGAGACAACCACCTTTTTCCTCCTAGGAAAGTGGCGCGCTCATGACCTTCTAAAAATCTTCCTAAAATATTTTCCAAGTCAACTTTGCTCTATTTTTTAATAGCTACACTTAAGCCATAAACTCCTTTTTATAACAAACTATTTAAATCATAGATCCTAAATTAATGGAGGTAATGACTTTTTACCCACTTCTACCTACTACCAACAATTTAAAATTATCAAACTACCATAACAAACAACAAAAACACAACCCAACAATTTGCTTTGTGGCAAAAAAACTTGTGGGAAATTATGGGTCTACTATAAGTTCTTTGTTAGATAGGGAGACACATGCTTCAATCGTGTTCAAACTCTCAATGTCGATATGTTTCAAAGAGTTATCTTTTCATGTTAGTGTATTTTGTGTTTAGTGTGATGAATTTGCAATCTTCAGTTCCATAATTGGTGTATTTCAAGTTATGGTACTAGTCCTTATGTAGGTTTTTTCCCAACACTTAAATATCAATATTATTTATATCTTAATCACCTTATCATTCATGATGAAGTTTTTGATATTCCAACTATCGAAAACCAAATTTTTTAGCAAGATCTCCAAGATGTTAATATAAGCACCTTTGTCAAGTTTTGAAATAAAAACCTTGAACAATTTATCAAGGTTCCCTTTTCTACCACTAGTGTGAACCCGGTGCATAATGCACCTGTCGAGCAAAAGAAAAAAAAAAGGACCGGGCA
>Ga0116231_10008329_pt1 | contig 18262 bp, 12 predicted proteins | sample S1TSphgellanicum_2_FD_89695 | JGI IMG/M metagenome (GOLD analysis project Ga0116231, IMG submission 89695) | Host-associated microbial communities from peat moss isolated from Minnesota, USA - S1T2_Fd - Sphagnum magellanicum MG | ecosystem: Host-associated > Plants > Peat moss > Unclassified...
TGTGTGTGTGTGTGTGTTGCTCCAAATGTTTCCAACGTGTTTGTAGCTTGTTTTATATGCATTGATACTTTGATGATTTTAATGATTTTTTGGTGTGTGGTTGCATTGATGCAAAATGTTTGTAAATGTTTTATATGCTTTTTATTCGAACACTCCTTGTGATTGTTTTTTTGGCGGTTGAGTTGTTGTAAAACATGTAAACTACAAAACATATTTTGTCCCTATAAACCCACTTGAAGTCTTAGAAAAACCCAATTAAAGGTATTGTTAATAATTAAAAATCTAGCAATGAATTATTATGTAGATGTAAGACAACAATTGATGACCAACATGTAAGATTTAGGCAAATCATGAGCTAATGGGAATATGGTGATCGTAGCTTGAACTACAAGAAGAATTTCGATGAAATGTCCTAAGACTTTTGCATTTGATTATTTAAAAATTTGTCATTCAATTGCAAATTACAAATGTTTTGAATTGTTCAATTTTTTTCTCATGTAGAATCAAAATAAAGAAAATGTGTATTGGAAGGAAATCTTTGTAAAGTAAAAAAAAATGATGGTAAAAAAAATAAAATCAGGAAAACCATTTATAAAAATTGGGAATTATTTTCCTAGGCCATTAGGAAACTTCCATAGGTAGGAAGATCATCCTAGTAAGTGTCCTAAAAATACATTGAAGGAAAAAAATTGGTGGTTTTTCATATATGAAAAACCAACAGACACAACTTTGGGGTTTTTTTAAAACATTACTTTATTTTGGTTTTGCATTATTTCACACTACCAATGACCTTCTGTCATTTTTGGGACCTTCATTGCCTCAAAATAATCTATTTTGCCCAATGTCCTTTGTACCATGTTTCCCAATGACCCTTAGTTTCCAAAAAAATAAAAATACAAAGCATTTTCAACCTTAATGCCCACAATGTCCCCTATGTAATTTTTTTGTTTTTCGACATTGTATCCAATGTCCTCAACCTTCAATGTCTTAATGCCCCCTATTATCCAAAAAGAAAATTTTCATGTCCAACCCAAAGCCCCTTGTGTTTCCAATGTTCAACACACATGCTATTGCTTATTACTATTTTGTCATTCCTTATCAACATTTTCATCTTTTTGTCGTCCCCCATCTTTCGCCATCCTTGGTGTTGTATTTAGGTGTGTTTTTATTATTGACCAAACTTAGGTCATTCACATGGATTTCCATCCATAACTTCATAGTTCACTCCTAATCCATTCATAGTTCATTTGTAATTAACTTGTAGTCCACATATAATTAATTTGTAATTCATTCCTATGTAACTTGTAGTCAACTCTTAGTTCATTCTCACTTCATTATTAATTCATTTTTAGTTCATTCATAATTAACTCACATTGCATCAAAACATGCCATCCATGACTTGAACATATACAACTAGTGTCCCAATTTAATCATGTAGTAGTATATGCCTTGCAATTATGCCATTTTTATAATTATAGTCAGTTTCATGACTACATGATTATACCTGATGATAGTCATATTTTGAAAATTATTATGTGTGCCATTGACCTTGTTTGACCAATTTTTCAAAATAAGAAAACCTTGATGGATGGCTAATATTTGCAAATTGAAAATTCTCACTCACATTCAAAAAACACAAAGCATTGATATTATATATTGTCATTAGGATGCAATTGGTTTTACAATGTACTATAAAAAAATTATGTGAATTTTGGTGTAAAATTAAGTTCACAAAATTGAACCTAGCTTGGATTTAATGGTACACAATAATATTTTAAAAATAAATATTACATAAACTTTTACAACATAGAATTTTTTGTCAAGCTTGTTATTTATTATATATGTTATGGCTTACTTTTTTTTTTTTTTTTTTTTCAAAATTGTAGTTTTGAAACTTTGGCAAATTTTCCCATATTTTGGGATTTTTTTCTAATTTACATATATAAATGAAAATGTTGAACTTGTTCCAATTTTATTTGAACCACATTGTGAATATTCACCCAAAAAATACTCAAGTTGGGACTCTTGTTCAAAGGTTTATTTTGATGAATATCCTCCTTCAAATTTTTGATATTAAATAATGGTATATAATCTTATTAATTACATCCAAAGGATTTCAAAAACAATCCACATGCCCCAAAATGACATTGTTTTGCAAGTCTCCATATAATGGATGGGTAGTCAAGAATATAGATTTTGATCCAATTTCATTTAATTACTAAAGTTTTATATTTGTTAATTTATCAAAATATTTGGTCATACAACTTAGAATTTTTTTATAATTATATTACATCACATTTAATGAACTGAAAAGAGCCTTAAAAAATAATATGAAAATTTATTATTCATAATATAATTTAGTAGAAATTATGAGATTAAAAGAAGGTGCACTAATTAATAAATCTGAAATAAAATATTAACATTTTAAGTTTTTTTACATAATGTAATATGTTCAATGAATTACATATTTTAATTTTAAATTAAATAATTAACTAATTATAAATAAATATAACACAACATTTATATATTGATTCATGGTATGTTTAAAAGGTGGGGAAATATAATATTTGATTTTATATTATTTTTAAAATTCCAAAATAAAATTAACTTAAAATATGTTTATTAAAAAAATATTTTATGAAAAAGAAAAAAATCTTCTAACCATCATTGTTGTTCAAATATATGAAATAATGAATATTCAAATGCATTTTCAGTCAAACTACCTGAAATTTTTTATTAAGAAAATATACATGTGTACATGTTGGAAAAATATTTAAGAATGGATTTTTTTTTCATTTAAAAAAATGGTTAAAGTTGGTTACCTTTGTATGAAATAAATGATAACGTGGGATAATATTATAATGTTTCATTTTCATTAAATTTATCTCATATTTTTTGTCAACAAATTTAACTTTGTACACTATATAACTAAATGAAAAAATATTAGTTTACATTTAATACATGCACTAAATATATTCAAAATGCAAGTACTGCTTGTGATAAACTAATCAAAAAAACTTGTGACCAAACAAATAGATAAGACTTTATTTCTACCTACCTACCTACCAACCTAAACTTTTAGCTTAAGTTTTTAGGCTATCTAGGCTTAAGTTACATAGTTTAAGTAGTTTAGTTTTGTAGGCTTGCTTAGGTTGTTAATTAGGGTCTTAACCTAAGCAAGGTTCATGAGCTATGTTAATAAATAGGTAGCTAGATTGTTAATGTGATTTTATTATGCTTAAACATGCATTTACATTTCATAAATCAATAAATACAAAATACTTAATTATATTTTCCCATTATGATGATAAAAGTCATGGTAGTAATAAAAGTCACATGATTAATGACAAAAATTATTATGACCATAATTATTAATAGTGGCATAAATTATGAATATGATTTTACTACATAGTCATGTAGTAATATGTGACCTATATTATCACAAACACAACAATACGTGTAATAATATATGCCATGTTTTGGCATAATGTCATAGTTCACTCATAGTTTATTCTCGATTCATCTTTTCTTAATTCATAATTCATTTATAATTAGGAAGGTTGTTAAAAAAGTTCTTTAGTCAATGCGCAAACCTTCATGGAAGCTTTCACAAATTAGGTCCCCAAAGGGGTATAAGTAAATGTAGAACCCTTTATTACGTTTAGTATGTTCAACTCTAATACGAGGTATGATCTTGTTCCATAGCCTTGTTTTGTTCTTTTTTTTGTTTATGTTGTCATATTTTACCACAATAAATATTTGTTTACATTTTTATTTACACATTCATGTTCTTATTTTGAATCTCTTGTAATTTGTTTTGAGTTTTATGTTCCATACTTTGAATGAAATTTAGGTTTGTCTTGTTGGGCCCCAATTAACCTAACCCAATTTTGGTTAAAATTAAGTAGTTGGCTAATAAAGTTTTGGGGTAACCTTAAGTTCATGGGATAGGATATGGGGGTTGGATCTTGTCACAGATGGATTATCAGGGGGAGGGTGGCATGGATAGGATAAGGTGGAAGTAGGTTAGTTGGATTAGGTTAAAACAAGGTTATCATATCTTGACTAGACTAATTAAGTTTGTTGGATAGAAGGGTATGAGTAGGGGGGAAATGGTTTTTAGGAAAGTGCCAAGAATTAGGGTTAGGTCATGATAACAGTAGTACTTTCTTCTTGAAGCTAGGAAGGGGGTGAGAAACATTGTTGATTATTCTTCCACCTCTCAAAATGATGAGTAGTGTGTGAGGGAGTGTGTGAGAAAGTGAAGATTGATGATGATGCTAAACTATTAGGGGGCTGGGTAGATCATAAGGAGGCAAGATGAAGCAAGAGGGGTGAGTTTCTAAGGAAGCCCCCCCCCAGCAAGTGATGGAAGTGAAGATAGAAGACAACGTTTGTGAAGGATGGCGGCTACTCAATGAAGGACTATTGGCACTGCTCCACTCAAGGGGTGAACAGGGATTGAGATACTAGGAAGTAGTGATCAGTCTTGTAGGTTAGGGTTAAAAAAAAGGAGAAAACTTCAGACAATGTTGTTGTGAGACTTAGGAACAAAAATTAAGGGTTTGCCCTCTTGTGAAAGTAAGAAAACAAATGAATTGGGACATTTTGTATTGTCGACAAGATTGTGAATGGAGGTAAGATAGAAGGAAAAGCTGTTAGTAGGTAGGAGAGTGTTGAATAAGGCATGAGTAGGAGCTTGGTGGAGAGGAGATCCACAATTTGGGACTAAAGATTCCCATGTAATTTTTATTTATTTTTAATGTGTGAAACTTTGATTGAGAAATTTTGTTCCCAATTGTTGCATGTTGTGTGTGTGTGTGTGTGTGTTTTTTTTTTTGGGGTGTGACTCCCTAGTTTAGGGTTGTGGTTAGTTATAACAAGAATAAGAGGATAATGTTGTGAATAGGAAGGGTAGTTACTATTTAGATCAGACAAGGTAGGAAGAAATAAATTATATATAAAAAGAAATAAAGAGAGTTTATTTCTTAATGGGTTGTGATTCCCTGGTTTAGGGTTGTGGATAATTATAGCAGAAACAAGAAGATAATGTTGTGAATAGGAAGGGTAGCTATTGTTTGGATCAGACAAGGTAAGAGGAAGTAAATTATATCCATATATATATATATATATATATATAGTTCATTTCCTAATGGGGTCTGATTCCCTAGTTGAGGGTTGTGGTTAATTATAGCAAGAATAAAAGGATAGTGTTGTGAATTGGAAAGGTAGTTATTGTATGAATTATACAAGGCCATAGGGAATAGATTATATCAAGAGAAAGAGAGGGAATTCATTTCCTAACTATGACACCCCTTGGAGGATATCCAAGGAGCAAATGGGAATGGCCTATATTAAGTTGTTAAGTCGAGCTAATTTTCATAATTTCCATGGTTCATTTTCATAGTTTTCATGCTTGTGACAATAAAACTATAGATGGATTAATATCATATGGCTTGTGTTATATAGTAGTGATGTGATGCATAAAATTAATCATATTATCAAAACACATATCAAATTCATTTATTAGTCAAAAAAAATATATAGAGGAAGAACATTGAAGAGAATAATACATAGTTTATTAATTTTTTCAATCCTTGTTTCACGAAATGCACATAAAATGAGGTGAACATCACTTTTTGTGTAACACTTTAAGTGAGTGCAAACCACAATAAAGGAGAAAAGAATGTGCATACCCAAAGATAGAAAACTCATGACCAAAAATACTTCATAAAAAATCACAATTTATGATATCTTTGATTCTATGGTCAACTTTCATTCTTGTTTTGTGTTTGAAACACATTTTCATTGCATCATTACCAAACTCATAATGTGCTTTCACATTTGTTCCCTCTTGCTTTTTGTGCATACAATTTTCACATAATATTTACATAATTGCAAGAAATCCCACAAACTTACACAATTATGATTTTTAAAGCAAAAAAAGAAGTAAAGAGGAAATTGAACATGATGCAATATTTTGAAACAACTCTATCATGGTTGTTTTCACATGCAAAATGAAAAATGCATTTTTCCATTCTCACCTTTTGCATTGACATTTGTTCCTTTATTAATAATTTTTGGAAAAATGTTAGCATATTCACATGAAACTTAATTAGACAACACATGTTCATATGTCAATGACATGACATGTTGAAATAACCTTGATATAATTTCAATCAAAGGGTGATGATGATACGATGCAATGTGTAACATGCAATAAATTATCCTTATTTGCACCAAGACTAAAAATACAAAATAAATAAGGAATTAAAAAAAAAATCTTGTGGAACAAAAAAAAATTCAAATGTTTTTGAAATATAGACATTATTTCTTTTTAGTATGAAATTGAGGTGTGAACAACATTGCAACTTGAATGCAATTTGATTTCAATTCAATGAATTCCAATTCAACTTAATTTGATTTACAATTGGATTAAAATTTAGTTGAATTGAATTAAAATTCAATCAAACACAAATGGGATACAAATTGATAAAGAAGATATTCAAAATCTTATTGTGAATATGGTGTTGGACATTTTAAAAAAAGACGCAAATTTTTTAAAATATTTTTCCATGCTTCGTCACTTGGGAATGGGCTAAATAAAGTCCAGTTTGGAACTGTCCAATTTACAACGATAACTTATGAAACCAAAAGTTGTCCTACCTAAAACAATTCCAATAAATCATCATCACTTGAATTTGTGTAGCCCAAAGAAAGGGTTTTAAAAAAAATCCAAAGGCCTAGCACTAGGCAAACATGTGCAAATGAAATGGGCATAGTGAAAATGAAGAAAACCTCTAGAAGGAATTGAAAGTCAAGAACCACGTAGTCAACAAAACTTGGAGGCAAAAGAGAGAGAAACTACATAGCCTAGTTGGGTCCAGGACAAAATGACAATGAAATTGCCACACGGGAGAGATTCCACATTTCACCCTGAGCTTCATTGGGTCACATGCAATTTCTCAAATGTGGTGACTTGAACATTGGACATCTTGAATATTCTTCCGAGTTACTAACGATGGTTGGAATTTCTTCTGGGTGCCGATTATGTCACATAATGGCCATTTGTTGGACCCGGATCACAGCCACCCACTAGTCAGCCAGGTCAATCCCAGTGGCCATTATTACCGAATAAAAGATTCCATGTGGATGAACAGAATTCATCATGTTAGTAGCATTTGGAACTCGTGAAACACGTCAATCAGCACAAATAATTCGGAATAATAAATACACTATGCACATTATACAGCGGAAAACGCCGCTAGAATGTAACACTGGGGTTAGGTCGCGAACATTCCCAAGATGGAAGGAGCCGACGAAACCCCGGGTGCAGGCGCACGAAGAGACGCGCAAGAAGACTGTGAGGATGGCAGTGTAGTGCGAATTGGTCGCTGAAAAACAGAGTGCACACGCGCAGGCGCAGCAGATTCACCAACGCAAAATAAAAGTGGAGGCTTTAGGGATCAGCAAGATCGGCTGGAGATCGTGGAGTAGCAGGAGCACGGCAAGATGCCTGTGGCAGCATCTGCTATATACTTTCTGAATCTGCGGGGAGATGTGCTCATCAATCGGATGTACCGTGACGATGTCGGGTAAGGCACTTGCGGCTTCTTTCTCTCTCTTTTTTCTGGGACTAAAGCGGCCTGCCGATGTGAGGAAGTGATTTTGTACCTCTTGTATGTTTCGATCGGGGTCTGTAACGAGAAGCTCGACCTCGATTGCATTTGGATTATGAGTGGTGAATGAGAGCAAACAAAAGAGGAAACGGCGTAGGGAGGTTTGCAAAGAATGGTGGGGTTTGTAGACCATGGATTTGTCGCCTGATTTCTGTAGCTCCAGCTCTGGAAGAATGCTCAAAATGTTATGTGTGGAAACCGCAGTTTTTCTACAAACAGCTACTTGCCAAAAAGCTGTTGAGGAAATTAGGGTTAAAGTGAGGGACACTGGAAAAAAGTTTGTCTTCTGAGATGGGAGTTATTTAGCACAGGGGTTTGAAGTCTGTTACATAGGAGTGGAAATCTATTGTTGGCAAAACCTTGTTAAAATAGCGTGGAGAATGTGTGTTTCATCTCACAGAGGCAATATGGTGGATGCATTCCGCACACATATAATGCAGACAAAGGACCTGGGCACATGTCCTGTGCGCCAAATAGGTGGCTGCTCTTTTCTGTACATGCGCATCAGCAATGTCTACATTGTCACTGTTGTCAGCACCAATGCCAATGCAGCCTGTGCATTCAAGTTTGTGGTTGAGGTAAAGCTTTTGATTCCTGGATTGTTTTAGGTTTTGGTGCCACTTGGTGCCAGATTCAGATTTGATGATGTACCTGCATTAAGATCCATGTGGATGTGATGAATCTCCTGTAGCATGGGAAGTTCACAGTATCAGTTTCCACCTGCCTTTGTGTGCAGTTGGATCTGCACTTAGAGCTTGATGTAGGTGAGAGTCGTTGTTTAGCAGTTATATAGGGTTGATGTGCAGCCAGTCTATATTCCTGTGAGAGAAGAAACTTGACATGATGGGGAACTTCTCTGTCTAGGAGATCTTCCCAATGTGGCCCTCAGACATACACACCAAGAGATGAGGATCTATGTATAACATTTCAGTAGGGTGTTTGAAACCCTTTGTCAACATCTGCATGTTTTCATTACTTTGTAGTGCAGGCAGGTTTAGAGGCTTAACATTATCTACTGTTTTATTGTCTCTGGAAATTTATAGTTTGATTTTATACTCCTGAAAATGTGGGTTCTGACCTGATGAATTGGAGAAGCTGGTATGCAGGAACTGTTTTCCTGTGTGTCCCTATTTGTCATTTGTGCTGAAGAAGCCATGAGATACAATCTGTATTAGGGTCCAAGTTTACTAGTGTTCCATATTAATCTGGATGAAATATTTCTCAGATGTGCCCTTAAATCATCTAGCTGGGCTTGTGATATATATGCTTCATGTGGAGTAACAGTGTGTTTGTGGCACATCAGGCAGTGGCACTTTTCAAGTCATATTTTGGAGGGGCATTCGATGAAGATGCAATCAGGAACAATTTTGTCCTCATCTATGAGCTTCTTGATGGTATGATTTGCCTACTTTTTTGAGATGGTTTCTCAGTTTCTCAATGAATTTTCTTTTAGGGTCTTTGCAGATTAGATGTCAGGAGAGGTGATGAGAGTAAGTGGAATGCAATACATATAATCTCCAAGCCATTTTTACATGAAAAATGTGGTTCCAGTCTTCAGTTTCTTGTCAGCTGTATGCTGTTTACAATGCTCATGGAGTGTTTTGTGTTGCTTTGGTAATCTTCCCATGAACCATTTAGGCATGGCAGCAAACATGCTGTAGAAACTTATACTTCTGGATGATGAAGTACCTGGTGCTAGTAGCAGTTGTGACTAGCATGAAAAGCAGAAACCTGGACTGGCTTCAAAGTTCAAATCATATCTGTTTGTGGGTCCAGGGTAACATCTGCAGAGAATACTTTGTGTCCTGATTGATTGAGATGGTGGTGTGCAGAGATCATGGACTTTGGGTACCCTCAAAATCTGTCCCCTGAAATATTGAAGCTCTACATTACTCAAGAAGGTGTCCGTTCTCCATTCTCCTCAAAGGTGAGCCTGTTTCCTTATTAAATATGCACTGAAGCTTCATGAGTGGACAACTGACATGCCATTTCTAGTTTCTGCTCAGAATGTCTTATGAAATAGATGCGTTGTTGCAAAGGTATCATCCTATGTCAGAAACATCTCTCCAACTTGGCACTCTCATGTGTGTCATGGATGTGAGGCAGCTCAAGTCTTGTTAAAGTTTTGCCCCATTGAGTTTTGTTCTTCAAGGTAATTTGCATTATTTGAGGTTCTCTTTGCTTTTTCACTTTTCAATGTGGTGTTTTGCTGTTGGATGATGTACAGCCACAAGATTCAAGACCACCTGCCAATGCAACACTGCAAGTTACAGGAGCTGTGGGTTGGCGACGAGAAGGGCTTGTCTACAAGAAGAATGAGGTATACTCTGGAACTCTATTTTTTTTGGTCAGACCCGTTTTTTGATTGCCTGATTGTTGCTATACTGGTACTGTATCATGGGATAATGAACAGGATATTGGATGAAAATGGAGTGCAGGTTTTCCTGGATATTGTGGAAAGCGTCAACTTGCTCATGTCACAAAAGGGTGAGTTTGAATCAGCCAGTGAATGGACATCTTAGATGCTCTATGGAGGACAACATTTGATCTTAAGACAGTAATGTGGCAGATTAAATGTCTCTTACATTATCTTTCTTCACATATATGCAATGATGGGCATCTGCACTTTTTGTGTTTTCAGCCTGTGATGACATGTCCATCTGAAATGTGCCAGTTTAATCAGCTCAGGGTATTGGGCATACACCTAATGGAAAATTTGTTTTATCCATGTTGCAGGCACCACTTTGCGATGTGATGTGACTGGAAAGATTTTGATGAAATGTTTTCTTTCCGGGATGCCTGATTTGAAACTTGGACTTAATGACAAAATTGGTTTAGAAAAGGAAGCCCAGGTGAAGGCTCGACCAACAAGAAGGTTTGTTCCACTTTATATGGGGGCTTGGAATGGGGAGTATTATTTTCAGCTGAAAAGTTGCTTAGGCTGAGCTCAGACTTGCTGATGCTTGGTCACGACAGTTTGATTTTGTTACAACAATATTCAAGAGTCTTGGTCTCACTCAATTTATTCATCCTGGCACATTTTACCTGTTTGCAGTGGCAAGACAATAGAGCTTGACGATGTCACATTTCACCAGTGTGTCAATTTGACAAGATTCAACACAGAAAAGACAGTGAGCTTTGTTCCACCTGATGGAGAGTTTGAGCTGATGAAGTGAGTTGCCTTTCCTTTTGGTCAACTTCTTTCTAAGACCAAGACGCAGGCATAAGTATTATGAGTTGCTCAGTTGGCTGGTGATTACATAGTTCATGAGGTTTTTATTCCAGGATGGTATGCTTAAATCTTTTGACCATCTAGCATGTTGATAGATGTTGGCAAAGCAAGGGTTTCTGTATAGCAGTGCATATCTCGTCATATTCTCCTATGAGGTCCTTGTTTGTCTTTCTCTTTTTGGGCTTGCAGCACCCAATAGTTTCTGGAACCATGTCACAGGTATCGAATCACAGAGGGTATAAATCTACCATTCCGGGTGCTTCCTAGCATTAAAGAGTTGGGCCGGACACGGATGGAGGTCAATGTCAAGGTGTGTAATAATCTACATTATGTATGACTTTCCATTGTGCTTGGTCCTTGCCATCCTAATGTCAAATGGAGTTCCTGGATCTAAAATCTTTTGGAAGGATTTTACATCTTGGTTTTGACTTAATCTTTGCAATTTTTGTAGCAAGGTGCACCTCAGAAGGTACATTGGTGCTGGCAAGTGGATGCTAGTCTGAATCAGGAGACCTCTGTACATTTTAATCTCCTTGTGGATTTGTTGAACTCCTGTGCAGCTTGAAAGTGCTGCATGGTAAGGGAGGGGGTCTCTAATCTGTTTAAATCTTTGTTTGAGGGCCACAGGTGAAGAGTGTATTTGGTGCCAAGATGTTTGCACTTGGGGTTGTGGTGAAGGTGCCAGTACCAAAGAACACAGCAAAGGCCAATTTCCAGGTGACAGCTGGCAAAGCTAAATACAATGCAGCACTTGATTGCTTGGTTTGGAAGTGAGATTTTCTTCCTTTCCATCCTTCCATTTCCTTCTGCACTAGCGGTTTCCAGTCTCTCCTTTTGCCTATTCTTGTTGAAGGATTATGTATTTGAGGTTATATGGGTTTGCTATATCATCAACTGGAGTCTATATTGAAGCTGGGTATCCAATCTCAATGGTTCTATAAGAGTAAAACTTTTTCAGTACAATAATTTCAGATTCTTCTAGGATCAGGCATGATGATTTCAGCCACTTGAGTTCTGAATGGCCAATGTCCAAGGGATCACCATTCTGCTTTGATGTGCAGAGTTAGGAAATTTCCTGGACAAACAGAGCTGACAATGAGTGCCGAAGTTGAGCTCATTTCTACGATGGTAGAAAAGAAATCATGGACAAGACCCCCTATTCAAATGGAATTCCAGGTTTGTAGTCTCCTTAAGCACTTTACACCTCATGTTTATTGAGTGGTGGCTATTTTTGTATTTAGGAGGCAAGCAGTTGCTCATCACTAGGTCATCCCTCAAAGTAATGAGCAGGAGGCCTTTAGACTTCCTTGCCCCCATGGAGAGACTTGTAGCAATGCTGGTTTGAAGTCTGGGTCTTGCACAAAATCAATTGGAAACACAAAACCAGTACCTGTGTACTGTGTCTGTATGCTGGTCAATTGCACATCACAAGTTCAGGTTCCATTAACTATGAATTTCATTTCAACTGCAGGTTCCAATGTTCACTGCTTCTGGCCTACGAGTTCGCTTCTTGAAAGTAAGCATTGACATGGGAATTTTTCTCTTGGAGTTCTTGTTATGTTGGGGACTTTGGCCTATTCCAATGCAGATGTGAGATTACCAGCCATGGTAGACTGTTTTTGCTTACTGCTGTGGTATGCATTGTGACAGGTTTGGGAGAAAAGTGGTTACAACACTGTTGAGTGGGTTCGTTACATTACCAGAGCTGGTTCATATGAGATCCGGTGCTGAGATTCCATTCCTTCCGGGTTTTGAAGAATTGTAGATGCTAACAAGGGTACTTCTGGCTAGGAAATTCTTGCTTTTCCCTTTGCATTGTATAAGGGTCACATCTGAGGTTTCTCATTTGTTGATGTATGTATGCCCCGCCTAGATAGGGGGTCTGCATGGGTTCAGTGCTTGAACTTTTACAGTTCTCCTTCCCTAGAGTGTTGCTGTCTATCTTTCTCCTGTTCTAGATTTGGTTAGTAGCAGCAGGTCAGTATTTTGGCCAACAGCTTGGGTACATTGTCTGACAGTTGTGTACACTTAGGGCTATTGAGGTTTGGCATGTATGGTCCTTCATTCAGAGCAGGCTACCTGTAGGACATTCTGTCACTCAAGCTTCCATGTCAATTTGCAGTAGAAGTATCATAGAATGGTGTGCATGGGTTTTCATTTTGTGTTCCAGTCACATCTCAACTTAATGAACACATAGGCATCCTTCTGCAAGATGGCACACCTAGATCCTATTGGAGATAGCTGACTCGAAAGCTCTCTTGTCAAATTGTTCCCTCAGAATAAGGCAGAGAGTCAAGGTGGAGTTGGGTAGTCTGGTAATAGGCTGCAGTTTGGTGCCAGCCATTGTGCAATGTAGTTTCAGCAAGAGTACATGCAAAGGTTTCCTGCATTGGTAGCATTGAACAAATTTTCAGTTGGTAAAGTTTCTGCTTCTCCAGTTAGTTATCAGCTGGAGCAAGTAGTTGTGTGAGCTATCATAGATTCCATGAGTTAAGTTTTCTTCAGCTGGTACTGGAACTTTGGCAATATTGTATGGACCATTCAGAGTTGGAATTACTATCCCGTAGTTGGAAACAATTTTTGAGTTCAATCTAGATGCATTTGTTGAATATTTGTACCTGGAAATATAAGAAAGTCCCATTATTTGAGGTTTACATTTATTTACTGAGTTATTTTCAGATTCAGAGTGCAGCTGTTCCATATATTCCCAGTCTAGGTGCAAATCCTTCAATGAGCTAACTTAATTCAGTTTCTTCATTCTGTTCACACACGGATTTGTTCACTTCACTGTCTTGATGACAGGTTGTAATTATTCTTGGTTGTCTCCATGTTTATGTCAGGTCAGTTCATGATTCTTGTTTGTTCATGATTTGAAATGGACCTGTCTTTTAATTGAAGAGTACTTCCCTGGTTGCAATCATCTGTTTGAAGACTTTACTTTGCACCGATGGGCATTGAAACTTCAGGGGACAAGGAAGGCCACAGAAAGTGTCAGTTTGAAGACTTTGCTGTGCACTAATGGGCATGGAAACGTCAGGGCAAGAGGAAGGCCACAGAATAAGTCAGCTCTTGATCTTGGCAGAGAAGGGGAGAGGGACTGATGACCAGTTGGAGGGACCACTTACTTGCCCCATAAAACAGGTGATATGTCCTAAACGACTGCAGTGGGATGAACATCAAAAGGTTGAGTGTATATTGTACTATAGGTCGGTACGAAGATAGGGATTTTGAACCTTTCTGTTAAGGTGTCAAATGGATCTGCACTCAATAGAGTTTTCATAACTTAGATATTTTCTGTGGTTGTTGCTATGTCTATTTTGAGTAGGGCAGTATCAGCCAGGAGAGATTTGACATCTATTCTCCACCTTGCTACAAGCTGGTTCACTTCACAGTAAGTTCAGGGGAATCCTTGATTTGATCAATGAGATCTATGGATCCATTTCCCTTCCATTTTTAATCTTCCCCCTCAGCATGCAGGGTTATTGCTACATGTACTTTCAATAAATTCTCTGCTTACTTCAATGTTCTTTAATTTTTCCATTGTGTGCATACTATTCTTCTGATTACTAATTTTCCTTTGCTGTGTTAGCAAGTTCCCTAATGAAGGGCAACATGATTCGCTTGTTCACTATCTGTGCTCTGTTTGGTGCTTCTTATGAAGGGGCAAAGGGATTTCAACAGTTATACAGAGTGCTGTCCAGGGAATGACCCAAAGAGTTATTATCAAGCTTTTTTGATACTGACAAATTTTGATGAGGGAAAGGAAAAAATGTGCAACATCTATTACACATCTCAACATGCACATGGAATGCTTGTCAAAGGTGATGCTAGAAATTTTCTGTTTTAACTTTTGTCCATCATTTGTGCCTGATGGAGATGTGCTGTTAAGATCTGCCAAATCTTTGGATTTGACAGACAACACAATCCATGTCGTCTTGTGGTCAATTACCAGAATCACTGCAGGTATGCAATATCAGCAAACCAGCTCCCTTGCAATGTGCGTGTGTCTACTCTAGGAAGAAATTGCTATTTCCAAGTTGTTTGTGCAAACCTTTGCTCCCTCTGTATTTCATAAAAAACTTTCCTTGGATTACATGCATAAATTTAGGCTGTGGTGACATAGGCAATAATGGAGCTTGGATAAAGACAAAAGGGGCTAGAGACTCCCTGTGCACACCTGATGTTCTGAGTGCCTGCACCCTTGTTGGTATGGTGCAGCAATGAAGGACAAAAGTGTTTATCACTTCAGAAGTCTGCAAGAGTTGGAGCCTATCAAATGGAGAGCCAGAATCACAGGTATTGTGTGTGTATCCGACTACGATTCTCATTCCACCAAATCTTTGCTTGCCTTTCAGTGAATTTGTCACGGCTGCCACACAGCAATGCACTCATTGTGTCAAAACTTTCAATGTTTCAACAATGTCACAGAAGATCTAGGACCTCAAGAGCAGCATACATTCATAGGCTCTTCTTTCTAAGAGCTATTTCCACCTTTGCAATTGGATTCTGGTTGCTGAATTTGGCATGATTTCCACTTGATCTGTGGAGTAAATCTCAAATGCTTGTCTTTCACACTCTGAAATTGAGAAACTGGTTGAAACAGTAGACTTACCTGAACCTCACCCGCTTCAAATCCCTTGCACCCCCTGGCAAGATCATCAGTGTAAGATAGACACCAGGGACATCTTCCTCAACCCATGAGTTCTCATCATCGTCATCATATGTGTCCTCACTGCTTTCCTCATTCTCATGGGCTTCTGCTTCATGTGGTCTCTCATCAGCAACTGACTCTGCTTTTATGCTAGCTGCATCTCTCATTGATGACAGTGATGGACTGCTGAAACCTGTTCTTGAACTCTTCATTGAATCTCCTTGAGACAAGCCTTGCAAAACTCCTGGACTGTAGGCAGGAGTTGCATAATCAGATGCTCCTGAGACCTGTCACCAGATGATACAGAGCACACTCATCAATCCATTTTGTAAACTCTTGGAAAATCTCAGAAGACAAAACCCTTGTCCTCAATCATCATCTCTGCTGAGATTGATACTGGCAAGCTGATCACAAGCAGTGCAACACAACAAATCCCAGATATACCTCTTCCTCTTCGTCTGAACTTGAAGTAGGTTCATTTGTTTCTGCTGTTTGTTCAAAAGGAAGTGCATTGTACATTGCACGGATGCGATTGCCATTCTCTGTCCACCAAGATTCAGCTTCTGTTTTGCTGAAGATCTCACGGCTGCGTGAAAACAAGTTCCTCACCACCATTGTGTGAGAATCATTTGAAGAAAACCAAAGCTTCATATTGGCATGGTATGTAGCAGCACATATGATGGAACAATCTCTTCTGTGCACGACTAGAATCTCATGGTGAGAACCTCGTCACAAAGAAGAAAGTGCTTATACAACAACAGCAACAGAGCAGGTACATGGTGAGTACCTGAATCGGATGCGCTTGAGAGCATTGCAACCATTGGACAAGGCAATGAATGTGACAAACACTCCAAGTTCCACTTGAGAGAACCACTCTGTCCCTGGAGAAGATTGTTCCATATGTTGTGCCATGCCATTTGAAGCTTTGGTTTCTTCACTCACTCTCACTGCATTTGGACCACCCTGATTGTCATTCTTCCCTTGATTCCAGCACTGTGCACAATCCTTGCTCTGCGGACAGACAATAGAGAGAACCAATTCATAAGCACAATCATGCTTGGCCATTTATTCTTTTTTCCCCCCTCATTTTGCACCAGTTGATTGTCAGTAGAATTCAGTAGAATGCGCATGACATGTAGATGGCACTGATTCTGCAGTTTCTCACTTCACTTACGTTGAGCATTTGGACCTCTGCCATTGCGCCTCGCACAAAGGCGCAGGAAGGAGCCAAAGTTGTGCAATCATCTTTGTAATGGTGGTGCGACGATGGCGGCAAACTAGAGAACTGGCCATTCGGGATCTCTGTCGCAGTTTCCGACGACGAGGAGGGCACGGGATGATGATGATGATGGCCCGCTGCTTGCGCTGCATCCTGGTCGTATACAGATGCAGTGCAAGGTCTGCACGAGTGCTTGTATGCACCTGCAGTGACCTTCAAAGCTAACTCCTTCAGCTGCAAAGCCCGAGCCACAAATTCCAGAGCAGATCACTTCAGTGAAATTCTTCAAAGAAACTCGATTATGCAAAGAAACTCGATTCCAAAATCACAAAAGCAAAAAGCTTCGACATCGGACCTGACAAGTGAAGGCCTTCAGTCTCCGCAAGTCGGGTCTCGAGTCGCAGCTCGTCGTGGTTGTCGTCGTCTCGCCAGACTCTGTGGCCTCGTCTAGATTCTTAGGAGTCATACATGCTAACATTCGGGTCGACATTTTGCTTACCCTGCCTGCATGCAGTCATTCGTTTCTGCTGCCGCTTGCTGCTATTCTCTTCACATTGAAGGCGCCAGATTCGCGACCATGATTTCTGCAGCAGGCTCTCAAGAGACTCTTGAAGGTTAAAAAGAAAACGTCTCAGTTTTCCAAAGACTTGTGGAATTTTTCTTATCCGTCTTCTCGACGGATTTGTTACCGCGTACGGGATACTTCCTTGATGCTGAATCTCTCTTGGTTCCTCCCCTTTCACGGTGTTTCTTCCTCTATTTGCATCGTACCTATCCCTCTTTCTTCCTCCCTTTTCTTATTGCCTACGAGCTTCGATTTCTCAAGCTCTGTCGATTCTCACATCAATCGCACGCGGATCTATCACATTTTCTTTCTCCCCCACGAGAAAGTTAGGATGCATAAACTTTGGCCTCTTCCCAAGTTGCTCGCTGCTTCTTTCAAGGTCTTGCCTCCACTAACGTCCCTGCTCATCAGCTCCGTCCCTTCTTCCATACACACAATCTGCCTCACAAAAGAGTTTTCTGCTTTCTCTCCTGCACAAAATCTCAAAAGGACCCACAACAGGAAGAATAAAACGGGGACCTACAATTCCCGCCTTTTAGAAAAAAAATTCGGAAGAAGAAATCCAGTTTTACTCAACAAACCAATGCGCCGGCCTGCCGCACCGCAAGCTTCACCTCCGGCTCCTTTCCACCATGTTTCTCATCACCTACAATTTTTTTTTTTCAAAGATCCACAAAAAAGCAAACGATCTACTACAATGTGCACTGCAACAACACGGAAAACTTCACCATCATCTTCTCCAATCCTCGAATTCTTTGAGGAAGAAAAAACACGCACATAAAACTTCAAAGGGTAAAATAAAAAAAACGCTTTGCAGTTCTTTTCTGATCTTTCTTCATCTCAAAAAAAAAAAAAAAAAAAAACACAAAAAAATTTAAAAAAATAAAAAACAAACAAATTAAATTCACGCAAAAAA
>Ga0116231_10008330_pt1 | contig 18255 bp, 16 predicted proteins | sample S1TSphgellanicum_2_FD_89695 | JGI IMG/M metagenome (GOLD analysis project Ga0116231, IMG submission 89695) | Host-associated microbial communities from peat moss isolated from Minnesota, USA - S1T2_Fd - Sphagnum magellanicum MG | ecosystem: Host-associated > Plants > Peat moss > Unclassified...
GGCAGCCTGCGGCGCACGCACGATCGCGATCGACATGGGCAATACAAAGATGCAGGCAGCCCGGACGATGGGTGCCACGGCCGTGATCGACGCCGCCGAAACGCCGGATGTGGTGGCCGAAGTTGCCGCGGTGACCGGCGAAGGCGCTGATGCCGTGTTCGACTTGGTCGGCACTGCCGCCTCCATGCAAGCCTCCGCAGCAATGTTGCGCAGGCGCGGCCGATTAGTGCTGATCGGCTACACGTCTGAAGATTTCCGCATCCATCCGGTTCAGTTGATCGTCAAGGAAATCACCGCTCATGGCTCAGTCGGGAGCACGCTCACCGATCTGTTCGATGCCGTGGATCTGGTAGCCCGCGGCCTGATGACCCCGCTCATCGACCGAACAATGAAACTGCAGGATTTTGCCCAAGCCCTGGATGCTGTGGAACATCAGGCCCTGACTGGCAGAATCGTGTTGCTGCCGTGACTCTCTTTTCCATCCATAAATCAATAAGGCCAGACTCGTCTCTTCTGACGTAAAGACGCAAAAGATTTTTCTTTCCGGCGCTCGCTCCACCTGGGGAGTCTCGCCATCCATGGGGCGCTGTATACATAAACTGCTCGATCGCAGAAACTCCCAAGCTCGGGAAACCATGTCGTATCCCTGCGTCAGCCTCAAGAAATGCTTGCCTTTGGCACGATGTTTGCTCAAGTTTCGTCTGAGCCGGAACGGGCTGCGTGTATACACGGCTGAGCTGCTAGGGAAAATCGCTTCATGTCTGGCCAGCTGCATCTTTGCGCCTTCATCATGGCCACGGGGCATCATGTCGCCAGTTGGCGCTACCCCGGCGTTCCACTGGAAAACGGCACCAACTTCAAATACTGGGCGGATCTGGCCCAGCTTTCAGAACGCGGCAAGCTGGACGCGATTTTTCTCTATGACGGGGCTGCCCTCTCCAATATCCCGCTCGAACCGATGAGCCATGGGGACCGTGCAACCTTCTTCGATCCCATGACGCTGCTATCGGCGCTGGCAGTGGTGACCAGCAAAATCGGCCTGGTCGCCACATCCTCCACCACCTACGACCAGCCATATTATGTCGCACGCCGCTACCTCTCGCTCGATCACCTCAGCGGCGGCCGCGCCGCCTGGAACATGGTAACCGGGGTGAATGTGCGCGAGGCCCTGAATTTCGGCGCAGCACCGATGGGCCATGCGGAGCGCTATGCTCGTGCACGGGAATTTGCCGATGTCGTAAGGGGATTATGGGATAGCTGGGCCGACGATGCATTCCTGATGGATAAGGAAAGCGGCCACTTCTTCGATCCCGAAGGGGTGCAATGGCTGAATCACACAGGCAGATATTTCACCTGCGCAGGCCCAATGTGCGTGCCGCGATCGCCACAAGGAAGGCCGGTGATGGTACAGGCCGGTGGATCGGAAGTGGGGCGCGAACTCGCGGCGGAAACCGCCGACATGGTCTATTCCGTGCAAAGTGATTTCAAGAGTGGGCAGGAATTCTATGCCGATACGAAATCGCGCATGGCCAAATACGGCCGTGAACCCCATGAATTAAAAATTATGCCAGGTATCTATACCATCGTTGGCGAAACGACTCAAGAAGCCGAAGACAAGTATCAAACTTTGCGCGGGCTGGTTGACGAAGAGCAGGCGCGTGCCATGCTGGGCGTTTGCCTCGGCGGCGCCGACCTGTCCGCCTATCCATTCGATGGACCGGTGCCTGATGGATTATCCACCAATGCGGGCACGACACATCTCGCGACCATGTTGAAGATTGCGCAGGATCGAAATCTAAGCCTGGGCGAGTTGGCGATGGACGTTGCAGCCGGCGGATATGGGCACTGGGCGGTGCGCGGCACGCCGGAACATATCGCCGACCAGATGGAGGAAAGATTTCGCGGTGGCGCCGCCGATGGATTCAACTTGATGCCGGCAACCCTGCCCGGCGGATTGGAGGATTTCATTCGCCTGGTTATCCCGGTGTTACAGAGGCGAGGGCTTTTCCGCACAGACTATACCGGCACCACGTTACGCGATCACCTTGGCCTGAAACGCCCGGAACGCCGTATCACGGGCGCGCGCGAAATCCCGCTCGCCGCCGTCGCTTGAAACCGACAGATAAACCGATGCTCCTGCAGGATTGAGGAACACTGATGCATAGAACCGGGCTGTTAATGCTGCTTTGTGCGAGCACTGCCTTAACCACGCATTTCGGCTGGGCGCAGACGACGCAATCTACCACTACCGGCCAGGGCACCACGCCGCGCACGCCCTCGCGCACAACGGCGGAAGAGGTGATCGTGACCGCATCCAAGCGCAAGGCCGTCGGCGGCGGACTGATCAAGAAGCAGATCGAGGCAAAACAAATCAGCACAGTCTCCAGCGCCTATATTCAAACGCAGGCCTCGATCCAGAATGCCTACCAGTATATCCAGTTGGCGCCGGGCGCGCTGGTTTCTACCACCGATCCGTTTGGCCTTTCGGAGCAATTTAGCATCAATGTGCGAGGCCTTGGGCAGGATGAGCTGGGCTACGTGCTGGAAGGCATGCCGCTGAATGATATCGGGTATTACACCGCCTATCCCTCGCAATTCATCGATAGCGAGAACATCGATGAAGTTTCGCTCGCGCAAGGATCAGCCGATCTCGATTCACCCGTGATCAGCGCGGCCGGTGGATTGATGAACATCACAATGCTCGACCCCTCGGTCAATCCTGGCGGCAGCGTGGATGCGGCTTACGGTTCCTACCACACCGATCGGGAATTCATCCGCCTGGATAGTGGGCTGATCGGGGATACCGGGATACGCGCGTTTATATCCTACTCCCATACCGATTCGGATATGTGGCGGGGCCCGGGCGTGAACAAGCGCCAGCATATCGACTGGAAATTCGTGAAGGAATGGGGTGACGGTAATCGCGTGACCTGGTCAGGCGAGTATCATGACGGCATAACGCCCATTTACACGCTGCCGACTTTGCAACAGTACCAGCAATTGGGGACGAACTATAATTATAGCAGCAGTTTTACGCCGAACGCCCCCTTTCCGAATTGCTGCAATTACTGGCGGATCACCGAGGGCACGTTCCGGATCTTGTACACGGCCGCACCGGCACATTTCACCCTGGCCGACAACCTTGTTCTGAGTGTTACGCCCTACTGGCAATATGGCTACGGCAACAGCCCATACGCGGAATATCCGCTGACTGAAACAGGCAATTACGAAGGCACCGCCGGGCCCTATACGATCAATATACCCAATTACGCTTCCACCGGCGGCGTGGTACAGAATAACTACCAGGACCTGCAATATCGTGCCGGCCTGGTGGCGAAGCTGAATTACACTGTCGGCCACAACACTTTCCTGATCGGCGGCTGGACAGATTACTCCGACGAGCTGGATACGGAGTCCTTTAGCGCTCTCAGCCCCGCCGGCGAGCCCAGCGACATTTGGGCCGATACGAACAAGGACCTGCTGCGCCTGCCCAATGGCCAACTTTTCCTCGCCGGAGGCGATCATGTGATCACCAAGACCAACGAGGTGTTTGTCGCCGACACTCTGCATCTGCTGGATGACAAGCTTACCGCCGAAATCGGCTTCAAGGAGGCGATGGTGAGCCGCGACGGCAATAACAGCGTGCCGGGGCCCCAATACCGCGCCAACATCAACAATGCCGAGCCGCTACCCCGCTTCGCCCTGCGCTACCAGGTTGATCCCGAAGACCAATTTTTCCTCAGCGCCAATACGAACTTCCGCACCCCATCGGAGGCGACGTTTTTCAACCAGTATTACGATGGCTACATCTATGCCGCCGCGAATACGAATCTAAAACCGGAATACTCGATTTCCGAAGAAATCGGCTACCGCTATTCCGGGCCGCTGATTACCGGCTCGGTCGATTTCTTCAACTACAATTTTACAGACAGGCAGATCGCCACGCTGAACAACGAGTTGGTGAATGTTTCGATCAATGCGGGGGGGCAGACCACGCGCGGCATCGATGCCGAATTTGGCACAAAAGCCTGGAACCATATCAGCACCTACGCGTCATTTGAGTATCTGAGCGCCACCATCGACAACGATATCTCCGAAGGCGGCGATTATGCGCCCACGCGCGGGAAAACCGCTGTTCGGAGTCCGCGCGTTCAGGCCGGGCTTGGGCTGAGCTATGACAGCGGCGATATTTTTGGCAATATAGGTCTGAAATTCGTTGACAAACAGTTTTCCACGTTCATGGACGACGAAACCATTCCCGCCTATGTTACGATGGACATGGCATTGGGCTACCGCTTTCCGTCCATCGGGCTGAAGGGCCGGCCGGAAATCAAACTGAATCTGATCAACCTGAACGAAGGCAACTATCTTTCGGGTGTCGCCACACCAACGATCAACGCAAATACCGTGATCGGGCGCTACGGCACGGCGCTGGCCGGTTCGTCACCCACCTACTATCTCTCGGCCGGGTTCACGGCCCTGCTGACATTGCGGCAAGCCTTCTGACCGGCATGTCACAAGGGAACTCGATGGAGAACAACGCCGCGACCATTGCCTTGCTCGACCTGGCCGCGGAATTTGCTGCATGCCCAATCGGGCATCACAGTGCTGCTCTGGCCCGCACCCTTAGCCATTTGCGGGCCGGGCAGATGAAAGGCAAATACTGCCTGATCTGTATCCGGCCGCATCAGGAATGGGTTATTGGCCGGCTTTCCGGCATACGCGGCATGCCACCCGTCGTGCAGGATAACCGGGTGTTCACCTCGCTGGAGGAGGCAGAGTGGGAGATTTTCAAGTTGCGTTGGAATGAAGCGGGCTTTCCGCCGATCGACGAGAGTGGCTGGTGAGTGTGCCGGCAAAAACGCTGCTCGGCTATGCGGATTGCATGAGCGTGGCGCCGGGCCAGACAATCGGTTTCAAGGTCAGCAGCGAGAACGGTGCCCCGTACCGCGCCGCCATTGTGAGGCTTGTCAATGGAGATACCAATCCCGCAGGGCCTGGCTACCAGGAGGTGGAAGTGCCCGGCGTTTCCTGGCAGGTTCCGGGTCGGCGGCAGATTGCGCTGGCCGGTTCTTGCGCGGTGATCGACCGGGTTGGAGAAATGCTCGGCAAGGCGGGTTTCCGTCTAAAAATGCTGATTTGGCCGACAACGCCAGAGCAACCGCAGCAGGTGCTTTGCAGCCTTTGGGATGAAAGGCATGGCGCCGGGTTTCGCCTCACTATTGGAGGGGCGGATGGTCTCACCCTTTTGGTTGTGGACGGCAACGGCGGCGAAGCAAAGCTGGCCCTCGGTGCAAAGGTGATCGCCCGGCGTTGGTATCAGGTCAGCGCATTCCTTGACCCGCTCGCAGGTGAGATCGGCTGCCGCCAGGATAGTCTTGCAAAGCTGCCGGGCATGGCAGATTGCGGCGAGGCCGTGCAGGCCACGCATATCCGGCTACCGCATATGTCCGATGCAAAACTGGTGTTTGCCGCAGATAGACGCGCAGGAGACTGTTTTCAGCACTTCTATAACGGCAAAATCGAAGCCCCTTCGCTCGCGCGGGCGGATGGGGGGCTCGTCGGCGCGTGGGATTTTTGCAAGGAGATCAGCTCCGATCGAATTCACGATACATCTGGCAATGCGCTGCATGGACGAACGCTCCAGATGCCAACGCGGGGAATGACCGGCCATTGCTGGACGGACGAAGCCATCAATTGGCGCCATGCGCCGGAGCAATATGGCGCCATCCACTTCCATGATGACGATATCGACGATGCGGGATGGGAAACGGATTTTTCCTGGACTGCGCCGGACGATATGCGCAGCGGGCTGTACGCGGCGCGCCTGAATAGCCCCGATGATGAGGAGTATATACCGTTTGTTCTGCGTGCTTCCAGGCCAATGCGGGGTGGGCTGGTTTTGGTTGTGCCAACAGCCAGCTATCAGGCCTATGCGAACGAACATCTAGCTTTCGATGCATCGCTTGCGGAACTCGTGCACGATCACGTGCCGGTATTCGGCCCGAATGACCTATTTTCTTCGGCCCATAGGGAACTGGGCGGATCACTCTACGATCGGCACTGCGATGGATCAGGCATATTCACAAGCTCGCGCCGGCGGCCCATACTGAATATGCGCCCAAAATACCAGTCATGGTTGGGCGGAACCGGATCCGGGCTATGGCAACTCAATGCCGATACGCACCTTCTCGCCTGGTTGGAACATGAAGGCGTGCCCGTGGATTGCATTGCCGACGAAGACCTGGATCGCGAAGGGTCTGCTGCACTCGCACCCTATGGGTGCGTCATGTTGGCCACTCACGCGGAATACTGGTCCACGCGCATGCGCGATGCGCTTGATGGATTTGCGGCAGATGGCGGCCGGATCATGAATATGGGGGCGAACGGGCTTTACTGGCGGATCGCCTACCATCCCGATGGAACCGGAACGATTGAAGTGCGGCGCTGCGAAGTCGGCAACGGATGGATTACCGCACCAGGTGAATCCTACCATGCCTTCAACGGCGAATATGGCGGGCTGTGGCGCCGCATCGGCCGCCCGCCTCAGGAAACAGTGGGTGTTGGCTTCAATGGGCAGGGCTTCGACAAATCAAGCTATTATCGGCGCCTGCCAGGCAGCCAGGATGCGCGCGCAGCCTTCATTTTTGATAACGTGCCGGATGAGATCATCGGTAATTTCGGATTGATCGGAGGCGGCGCAGCAGGCATCGAATTAGATCGCACGGACACGCTTCTTGGCACGCCGCCCCACACGCTGGTGCTGGCGCGCTCGGAAAACCACACCGGCAACTATCTGCCCACGGTGGAGGAGTTGTTGATCAATTACGTCAATCAGGCGGAAATATCGCCGGTTTCTGCCGAGATGGTGTTCTTTGAAACACAGTCGGGTGGCGCGGTGTTTTCAACAGGCTCGATCGCCTGGGCTGGCAGCCTTTCTCATAACGGATACCGCAATAACGTGGCGCAGATCAGCCGCAATGTACTGCGCCGCTTTCTCGATCCCACCCCGTTCATTGTAAAGGACCCTGTCCATGGATGCGGATAGCCCGTTCGAATTATTGTCGCCAAACGCGGCTGCCTTCGCAAGAAAACCGCACGCGAATCTGATCGGCGCGGCATGGAAACCGCCTGTCAGCGGTGAAACGCTTGAGGTGATTGATCCAGGTACCTCAGACCTTGTCGGCAACATACCCGCTTCCACCGGCGCGGACATCGATCTGGCCGTGAAGCAAGCGCGGGACGCATTGGAAAGCGGGCCATGGAGCCGGCTAACCGGGCAGGAACGTGGCCGGCTGATGTGGAAACTTGCCGCGCTGATCGGCGATAATGCCGAGGAACTGGCACAGCTCGAATCGCTCGATACCGGTCGCGCCATCTATGAATGCCGGCTGGTGGATGTGCCCGGTTCGGTCAACATGCTGGAATACATGGCCGGCTGGGCCGGCAAGATCAACGGCGAAACCATGCCGCTGGGCGCGCCTGGCGACCTGCATGCCTATACAACGCGGGAACCGGTAGGCGTTGTCGGCATCATCGTGCCATGGAACTACCCGCTGGAACTCGCCGTGTGGCGCATGGCCCCCGCTCTGGCCGCCGGCTGCACCGTCATTCTGAAACCCGCTGAACAAACATCATTGACCACGCTGCGATTGGGCGAATTGGTGCTTGAAGCAGGCTTCCCGCCTGGCGTGGTGAATGTGGTCACAGGCCTGGGCGAAACAGCCGGTGCAGCACTCGCCGCGCATCCGGGCGTGGACGCGGTTTCCTTCACCGGGTCCACGGAAACAGGCAAGGCCGTGCTGCACGCGGCTGCCGGCAACTTGAAGCGCGTGTTTCTGGAGCTGGGCGGCAAATCGCCGTCGATCGTGCTTGCGGATGCCGATCTCCAAAGCACCATCCCTGGCGTGGCAGGAGCAATCTTTTTCAGCAGTGGCCAGGTATGCACGGCAGGGTCGCGCCTGCTCGTCGATCGGCGTATTTTCGATCGCGTGGTGGAAGGTGTTGCCGCCTACGGCAACAGTTTGAAGATCGGCCACGGATTGAGGTCGGATACCCAGCTCGGGCCATTGGTTTCCGCGGCCCAGATGGATCGCGTGCTGGGCTACGTGGAAAGCGGCCGGCAGGATGGCGCGGTGATGGCCAGCGGCGGGGCGCGGATCGGCAATCGGGGTTATTTCGTTCAGCCCACGGTGGTCACGGGCACAACGCCGGATATGGCGATCTATCGCGAGGAAGTTTTCGGGCCAGTCCTCTGCGCGGTGCCGTTCGATGATGTTGAAGCTGCCATCGCCGCCGCCAACGATTCGATCTACGGCCTTCATGCCAGTATCTGGACAAATTCGCTGCGGCAGGCGCACGATCTGGCGCGGCGCATCAAGTCCGGCAACGTGTGCATCAACACACATAATTTCTTCGATCCGGCCTTTCCCATGGGCGGATACAAGCAATCCGGCTGGGGGCGCGCCTCCGGTTTCGCGGCGATCGAACACTATACGGAAATCAAGGGTATCGTTGCTCGCCTATGACCTTGCGGGGCAAGCCTGCACCGTTGCTGGGCCGCGCGCCACTGCGGGCGCCCCACGCGGAAAGCGCCTCGGCGCTGGCGGAAGCCGTGCGACCGCGGCAGGCGCCGCCCACCCCCACACTTGCCAGCATCGTGCAACAGAAAATCGTAAGCGATATTGCGCACGGAGCCCTGCCGCCAGGCTTGCGCCTGGAGGAGGAGGATCTCGCCCGGCGCTACCATGTTTCCCGCACCCCGGTACGAGAAGCCCTGCGGCAACTTTCGGCCCTGGGCATCGTGGAAATGCGCCACCGTCAAGGCGTGGTCGTAGCTTCCCGCAGCGTTGAGCACTTTCAGAATTTGCTGGAAATTGTGGCGGACCTCGAGGCAAGCGCGGCCCGCTACGCCGCGCAACGCATGACGGATGTAGAACGGCAAAAACTTTCCGTGCTTCACACGCATATCGGCGGTATAGCTGCGCAATCCGCGGTGACCCGCTTCGACAAGGCGAACAGCACGCTACACCAATTGATACATGAGGGCGCGCATAACAAGATCCTGCTCAATGGCATCGTTCAGATGCGCATGCGCACGCTGCCTTATACGCGCATAGAATTTATCAGCGAGAAGCGCCGTATGGAGATCTCGCACATGGAACACAACGCCATCGTCACCGCCATCCTTCGGCATGAGCCGGAAATGGCATATCACGCGATGCGCCTGCACGTGATCGAAGCAGGCAACGTGCAGGAAGACGTCACCCCGCCGCGCTCATAAGGAGGCGAACATGCGTAGGCTTGGTTTCTTTCCGCTCTGCTTTGCGCTCCTGGCGATCACGGTTTCCGCCGCACCAGAGAGGCGCGTTCTGCACGTCTCCATGTATCCCTACATCCCGGAGGCGCCCGCCGCGGCGCTTCTGCTGAAAGAACAGTTCGAAAGCAGCCATCCGGATGTGCTGCTGGATATCACGCTCAACCCGCATTACTACAGCCTCGATCCGGCCGATCGCGGCGTTCTCTACGAAGATGCCGATATTCACACCATCGATATCGTTTTCCTGAAAGATTTTCTGGATCACCATAAACTGCTGGGGCTGCCAAAAGATCTTGTCGCCGGGCTGCCCCGGATGGAAAAGCTTGCGCAGCAGGCAGCGACCGTGGATGGCCAGGTGGTGGCGGTGCCACAATGGATGTGCACCGATTTCCTGTTTTATCGCGCGGACATCACCGGGCTGGAAGGCGTGCAGTCGCTTGCTGCGTTGGAGCAAGGATTAGATCACCGTCCCGGCCTGCTCATGGACATGGCAGGGCCGGATGCAATCGGCGAGTTATATTTCAGCAGCTTGCTCGCGTCGGCCGGGTCGCCCGAAGCCGCACTTTCCCATGTCACAGCGACGCCCGATCCCGCGATCCTCTCCCGGCTGCGGCGCATCCTGGCGCTGGAGCCGCCAGGTTTCGGCCGCGTCATGGAATACGACACGCGCTACAGTTTTTATGCGCGTCAATTCGCGCGACGCGCGGGCGGGGCGTTCGTCGGCTACTCAGAAATGACGCATGAAATTCTGGACGAAACCGAAATCTCCTGCCGCCTGGAGGATCGGTGCGTGACGGCGCCGGAAATCCGCGTGGCGGCATTCCCATTCCACGATGGCGCGCCGCGCCCCGCGGTATGGGTCGATATGTTCGGGATCGATGCGCATGTGCATGGGAAAACGCGCCAGGATGCGGTGGATTTCATTCGCTATGCGGTCTCGCTGCCCACCTATCGTGCCCTGCTGGTGCCGGAGGAAGGGCGCCCGCCGCGCTATCTTCTGCCGCCGACGGTAGAAGCCTATGAAGATCCGGCAATTCTCAGAGCCGCACCACTTTATCCGGTGTTCCGGGCCATCATGCAGCAGGGCGTCGTCGTGGCCACGCCTCATCTAGAAGCAAAGCTGCACGCGGTTGCGGTGCGTATCAATGATGATCTGGGGCAAAAAAAGTGAAGGAAGAAAGGCCTTCTTTTCTGAAGAAAAGAAGCAAAAGACTTTTATTTCTATGCAACTCCACATTGGCAGGCCCTGGCCGACATCTTGCCGCAAGCGCAGACGCAAAAGTTTTTTGGTTCTTTTTTTCAAAAAAGAACATACTCCCTTTCTTTTTTCTTCTCTCTTGCAACCATGCTCTTGCCGCTGACAAGCTCACCGTGTTGCTCGACTGGTTCGTCAACCCAAATCACGGCTCTCTGATCGTTGCCCAGCAGATTGGTGCATTCGCGCGCGCCGGGCTGGAGGTGGAAATCATCCAACCGGCCGATCCGTCGATGCCGCCGCGCCTGGTCGCGGCCGGGCACGGGGACATCGCCATCAACTATCAGCCCATGCTCTATCAGCAGGTAACGCAGGGTTTGCCCCTTGTGCGCATCGGCGCACTGATTGATCGGTCTCTGGAGACGTTGGAAACCCTGCAAGGCTATGGAATAAAAAGTATCGCTGATCTCAAGGGCAAACGGATCGGCTATAACGAGGTCACCGGCGTCGTGACTGTGCCCGAACTCGGCACCTTACTCGCGACCGCTCATCTGAGCTTGGCGGATATCACGCTGGTGAATATCGGCAGCGCGCTCACTACCTCGCTGCTCACGCATCGGGTAGATGCAGTGCCAGTCGACCGGAATTTTGAGCATTTCGAATTGATCGCAAAGGGGGCCAAACCCATCGGGTTTAATTTCGAAAATTACGGCGTGCCGCAATTCGACGATCTGATCATCGAAGTCAACCGCGCATCGTTGGGTGACCCACGTTTTCCGCGTTTCCTGGCCGCCTTGAAAGAGGGTGCCGCGTTTCTGAAGGCGCACCCGGAGGAAGGCTGGCGCCTGTTCCTGAAAGCCTATCCGGACCTGGACAACAAACTGAACCGCGATGCCTGGGATTTCACCGTTCCCTATTTCGCTGCCGACCCCGCCGCCTTGGATGTGCCGAAATACGAACGCTTCCAGGACTATCTCGTCAACATCGGCCTCTTGAAAACTGCTTTGCCGATATCGCGCTTTGCCGTCCAATTGCATTGAACCCGCTCGATGTCAGCAGGAGATGCGCATGCCACGTCAAATGAGCCTCGGCCTGTTTATGGTCAAAACGGGGCATCATGCCGCATCCTGGCGAGACCACGGGACAATCCCTGATCCAAGCATCCCATTTGCGCATGTGCTTGCGATGGCCAAGCTGGCGGAGCGGGGCATGTTCGATACCGTATTCCTCGCCGATTCCGCGGCGGTTCCGGATGGCTCTCCGGCCATCCTGACGCGCACCGATCGGGCAACCTTTATTGAACCGTCCACCATGGCGGCGGCTCTGGCCGTATCCACGCAGCATATCGGCATCGTCATCACCCAGAACACCACCTACGACCAGCCTTATCATGTGGCGCGCCGCGTGCTGTCGCTGGATCATCTCTCGGGTGGCCGGATCGGCTGCAACCTGGTTACCGGCGTCAGCGAGAGCGAGGCGCGCAACTTCAATCACGCAACCATGCCTGATCACGCGGCGCGCTATGCGCGGTCGGATGAATTCGCCGATGTGGTGCTGGGGCTCTGGAACAGTTTTGATCACGATGCATTCACCGCGGCTCGGGAGAGCGGCCTGTACCTGGATCGCACCAAGATGCGATACCTCAATCACGAAGGCGCCCATTTTCGCGTCCGCGGCCCGCTGAATGTGGCGCGATCGCCGCAGGGCATGCCGGTGATGGTGCAGGCCGGCGGTTCTGCGCCGGGCCGCGCGCTCGCCGCCCGCGTGGCAGACATGGTGTACAGCGTGCAAGGCAAGATCGAAACTGCGCGGCATTTTTACTCCGACCTGAAAGGCCGCATGGCCGGGTATGGTCGCAGCCCTCACCAGCTGAAGATCATGCCAGGCTTGCTCGCTGTCGCGGGCCGAACGCGCATGGAAGCGGAGGATAAATATGCGGCCTTGCAGGATTTGGTCGATCCCGAACTGGGCCAAGCCTTTCTGCAACACCTGCTCGGGCCAGACATAAATCTGTCACGCTATCGCCTCGATGAGAAGCTCCCGGAGGATCTCACCACGAATTTCGGAACCACCCAGCTTGCTCTGCTGCACGAAGCCACCCAGGCTGGCGACATGACGTTGCGTCAACTCATCCGCTTTGCTGCCGGTGCGCGCGGGCATCTGTTCATGTGCGGCACGGCGGAGGAGATCGCCGACGGCATGGAGGAGCGCTTTACCACCGGCGCCGCCGACGGGTTCAACCTGATGCCGGCAACTTTGCCCGGCGGCCTTCAGGATTTCGTGGAGCTTGTGGTGCCGGAGTTGCAGCGGCGCGGGCTGCACCGGCAAGCCTACACAAGCACCACATTGCGTGGGCATTTGGGTTTGAGATTGCCAGGGATCGGGTGAAATGTCAGTTGATGGCGCAAACTATGGTGCGGGATGGCGGATATGACCGAAGGCACACCAAAGCAGGATCTTTCCCCGGCGGAACTAAACAGCCGGTTGACGGCGCACGCGGTCACGTTGATCGATGTGCGCGAACCAGCCGAATACGCAGTGGAAAAGATCGAGGGCGCTGTGTTGCACCCGCTCTCGTGTTTCGATCCCGCCAAATTGCCGGAGGGGCCGCTGGTGTTTCAATGCGGTGTGGGCAAACGTTCGCTCGCTGCGTTGCAACGCTATCATGCGGCAGGGTTGCCGCCGGCGCAGCATCTGGCGGGGGGATTGGCGGCCTGGAAACAGGCCGGGCTGCCGGTTCAGCGCGGCTGAGGCGTAAAGTGACGGCCAAGAATGTTCTTTTCTGAAGAAAAAGCGGAAGCCCGCCCGGCGAAGCCAAGAGAATTTGATGTCTCCGCCTCTCCCAAGATCGATGCAATTGCCGGGTTCTCTCCGCGCGCGCCAGAAAACAACGCATTTTGCTGCTTTTCTTCAGACATGAAGATCTTGCTTCACTTGGCTAAGGACCGGTTCTGTCACCCGTGCCCCGACTATTGCGTGCCTGGATGGCCCATACGATTATGGCGCGGTGCAACGAAGGGCGCGGAATGAGGCGTGTGTGTCTGGCGGTGATTGCCTGCGTTTTCGCCGCCGCGCCATCCCGCGCCGCGCCGCTGGCCCTCGTGATCGGCAACGAAACCTATACGGGCTTGCCTGCGCTTCCGGCCTGCACTGCCTCCGCGGGGCTCGTTGCGCGCAAGCTGAAGGTGGCCGGCTATGATGTTACCAGCGCGGATAATCTCAGCAATGGCGGCATGGATGGCGCGGTAGGCGAATTCGCCGCGAAAGCCGCCGCGGCACCCGCCTCTGCCGCTTTGGTATATGTCTGCGCCTATGGTGCAGGGCTCGATGGCCGGGATTTTCTGCTGCCGGTATCGGCGCAGGTTGCGCGGCCCTCGGATTTGCTGGCGGAAGGCGTGCTGGCCAAGAGTTTTCTGGCGATCGGCCGGGGCGCCACGCGCACTGCGCCGCTGATTTTGGCGCTCGATCTGGTGCGTGATGCAACCGGGGTGTTGGGTCCGGTCAGCGGCTCACTGGCACGCGAGGCTGTGCCGGAGGGTGTCGGTGTCGCTGTGATCAGCGAAACCAAACCCCCCTCCGCTCCCACCGCGTTTGCCGCCGCCCTGGCTGCGCTTGCATCGTCGGGTGTGTTGCGGCCGGATGCGCCGGGCAAGATCACCGGCACATTACCGGCCGCCGCCGGCATCACTGTCGCGGGCGTGCGGGATGCAAAACTTGCCGCCGCACCGCCCCCGGCCGCCCCAGCTGCCCCCCTGAAGGCAGCCCCGCAGCCGGATTCCCATGCCACGGCGCTGCCGGCCGACGACGAAATGACGGAAGCCCAAAGGCGGCGGGTGCAGATCGCGCTCGCGGGCCTCGGCTATTACGATGGCCGGCTGGATGGCGTTTTCGGCCCCGACACACGGGCCGCGATCAGGCGCTGGCAGCACGAAAAGGGCGCGGAAATGACCGGCCGGCTCACATCAGCGCAGGCCACCGCCCTCTCTGCCGGGCCGTAGAATGGGCTGCGTCGCAGCCCGCCACGTGCGTGGCACAGGAACGATGAAAGAGAGCTGATTCATGGGCATCAGAACGAAATTCAATCTCACCTTGCTGGTAGCTTTTCTCGTGGGCCTCGCGCTCGCTGGCCTCGTCGCCCGTCACATCCTGCAAGCCGACGCGGCCGACGAAGTGCAGCAACAGGCCGCCTTGATGATCGCGGAGGCCACTGCGGCGCGCGACTATACCGCGAACGAGGTGGGGCCGCTGCTGGCGGAGCAGACCAAGCAGCGCTTCCTGCCGCAAACCATCCCGTTCTGGGCGGCGCAAACCAGTTTCCGCAGCGTGCACAAGCAGTTCCCGGACTACGCCTACAAGGAAGCGGCGTTGAACCCTACCAACCCCGCCGACCGCGCCACCGATTGGCAGGCCGACATCATCGATGCGTTCAAGCAGAATCCCGATCTGCACGAACTCGCCAGCGTGCGCCGCACACCGGAAGGCAGCATGCTGAACCTCTCCCGCCCGGTGCGGGTAGACGACCAGGGCTGCCTGCCCTGTCATTCTGTGCCGTCCGCGGCGCCCGCCTCGATGATTGATCTCTACGGGTCCAATAATGGCTTCGGCTGGAAAATGGGCGATGTGATCGGCGCACAGATCGTATCGGTGCCGATGCAGGTGGCGCTGGACCGGGCGGATCGCACGCTCGTCACCTTCATGGCGAGCCTCGCCGGCGTCTTCGCGCTCATGCTGGTCATGATGAACCTGCTGCTTCATTACAGCATCATCCGCCCGCTCAGGCGTATCGCCACAGTTGCCGGCGACATCAGCCTAGGCAACATGGATGCACCTGAACTGGTGCCACAGGGCCGCGACGAAGTGGCGCAACTGACGGAAGCTTTCAACCGGATGCGCCGCAGCCTGGCCAATGCGATGAGGATGCTGTCAGACTGAATATGCCCCCGTCATCGCTGCCGCCTTCCATCGGCCGCTACCGTGTGGAGCGCCTGATCGGCCGTGGCGCCATGGGGGTGGTGTATCAGGCGCATGATCCGGTGATCGATCGGCGGGTGGCCATCAAGCTGGTTCTCGCCGACCTTCTGGCGGCCGAGGAACGCGATGATTTCCTGGAGCGTTTCAGGCGAGAGGCGCAGGCCGCAGGGCGCTGCGTGCACACCAACATCGTTACCGTTTTCGATTTCGCGCTGCATGACGGAAGCCCCTATCTCGCCATGGAATGTGTCGAAGGCAGCAGCCTGGTGCGCAGCCCTAAGGCGGGCAACGCCCTGCCGCCGGCGCAGGCGGGCGCGATCGTGCAGCAGATCCTGGCCGGCCTGCAGGCGGCACACGCGCAGGGCGTCGTTCACCGCGACATCAAGCCGGCCAATGTGCTGCTGACCGCGCAAGGCCATGTGAAAATCACCGATTTCGGCGTGGCGCGGCTCGCGCGGTCGGGCCTCACGCAGGATGGCGCGATCGTCGGCACACTCAGCTACATGTCGCCCGAACAATGCCGTGGGCAGGCAGTCGACCAGCGTGCCGATCTGTTCTCCACCGCCTGCATCCTGCACGAATTGCTGTTTTCCGCACGACCCTTCCCGGGCCAGCACGAGGCAGAGGTGATGCAACGGTTGCTGAACGAAGCACCGTTCGTGCCGCCCTCACATCAAGTGCCGCCGGCGCTGCTTCAGGTGGTGCAACAGGGCCTGGCCAAGAACCCCGACGAGCGCTTCGCCTCGGCCGCGGCGATGGAGGCAGCCTTGCGCGCGGCCCTGGCGGAGCCCGGCGCGCCCATGGAAAGCGACAATACGGTGGTGCAGATCGCGCCACGCCCGCCCGAGCCCGCACCACAGCCGGCCTTCGACGCCGCGACGTTGGCGGACATCGAACGGCAATTGGCGGCCTATCTCGGGCCGATCGCTCGCGCGGTTGTGCAATCCGCAGCCCGGCGCGCGCCTAGCCTGGAAGCCCTGCGCGAGATGGTCGCGAGCAACATCGAAAAGCCGTTGGACCGCGATCTGTTTCTGCGCGGGCCGACGAAATCAGGCGTCACGCAAGCATCCAGCACCGCGGCGCCGGCCTTGGTTGCCGCCGTGTTGGAGGCGGCGCAGAAGGAACTCGCGCGCTTCATTGGGCCGATCGCCTCCGTGATCGTCCGCCGGGCGGCGCCGAAAGCGGCCTCCGCTTCCGCCTTGTGGGACATGCTGGCCAAGCATATCGAAAAGCCAGCCGATCGGGCGGAATTCCTCAAGAGACGACCATAGGAAGGCAGCGTCTTCTTTTCTGAAGAAAAGAAGCAAAAGACTTTTGATCTTCCGCCGCTCCCACGATCGGGGCCATGGCCGGGATCTTGCCGCTTGCGCCACAAGCAAAAGTCTTTTGGTTCTTTTCTTCAGAAAAGAACGCCTTGCTTTCTGATGAAGCCGTAGTGTTAACCCAGCCATGCAGACCGTGTGCAATCAAGAGCCGCCCTGCCGCGTTCAGGCACCATTGCGGAGGTGAATATGCAAATTTCTGACGTTCTGCGCGGCAAAGGCCATGAAGTCGTCACCGTCGAGACGAACGCCAAGCTGCGGGACATTGTGAACATCCTCGCCAGCCGCCGGATCGGTGCCATCGTGGTACTGGATCGCTTCAAGCCGGTGGGCATCTTCTCGGAGCGTGACCTGGTGAATGTGCTGGCAAGCCATGATTCGGCCGGGCTTGATTTGAGCGTCACCGGCCTGATGAGCACGCCGATCATCACCGGGCACCCGGCTGACCGCATCGAACATGCGCTGGATGTCATGACGCGGGAGCGCATCAGGCACCTGCCCGTTCTTCAGGACGGCAAGCTGGTGGGCCTCGTGAGTATTGGCGATCTGGTGAAGCACCGCCTTACGGAAAAGGAGCTCGAGGCAAACGTGTTGCAGGACCTCGCCCGCATGCGCTCGTAATCCGCAGGGTGGGCTGCTTCGCAGACCACCCCCACCACGGACACTCGTCGGGAGTCCTCATAAAATTCAGCAAGCGTTCCCGCGCAGGGTCCAGGCCTTTACCAGCCCGTCCTTCAGCTCAAACGTGGTGCTGCAGTCGAATTGCTGAATATCAGGATAGCCCCAGCCACCCCAACCGCCGCCCCAGCCCCGATGCCACCCGTAAACACCCCAATACGGCCCATCGGGAAAGGATTCGATGCGGTGCTGGCTGTATTCGACGAATTTGGAACCGCCTGTCTCCACGCTCCGCACCGGCACGCCATAGGCGCGCACCAAGTCGGTTTCGGTCTTGCCCACAAAAGCATTCAGGGCGGCCACGTGCTGCGGGCTGGGATAGGCACATCCAGCCAGCAGGGTCAGGCCCGCCAGCAGAAACAGGTTACGCATCGACTCCATACTCCGGCTAGCTTGGCGCATCGTTACACCCGTATTTGGTTACGCCGGACCCCACTGTAAGGCTGGCGCGATTTTAGCCCATATGCCGAAACGTTGCGAAATGTAGCCGCCCGGCAACCTCACATCGGGTCAGGGCGCGGCCTCGTATTGACGGGCGCGCCCAATAATGCGCGTGGTGGATTGGCCTGCCACCAGGTCCGCCAGAATCACCCGCCCGCCGGCGGCCTGCACCACATCGGCACCAACCACCTCCGACACCGCATAATCGGCACCCTTCACCAGCACCTCCGGCATCAGCGTTGTTATAATCTCCAGCGGTGTATCCTCGGCGAAGCTCACGACGCAATCAACCCAGCGAATGGCCGCCATCACCTGCGCCCGCTGCTCCA
>Ga0116231_10008332_pt1 | contig 18250 bp, 11 predicted proteins | sample S1TSphgellanicum_2_FD_89695 | JGI IMG/M metagenome (GOLD analysis project Ga0116231, IMG submission 89695) | Host-associated microbial communities from peat moss isolated from Minnesota, USA - S1T2_Fd - Sphagnum magellanicum MG | ecosystem: Host-associated > Plants > Peat moss > Unclassified...
AGAGGGAGGAAGAGGGGAGGGGGAGGAGAGAGGGGAAAGGGGGGGGGGGGGAGGGGGGGGGGGGGGGGGGGGGGGGGGGGGGGGGGGGGGGGTTGGGAGGTGTGCTCGGGGGAACGTCATACCTCACTGGAGCTTGTACTGCTCTTTTTGGAGTCCGTGCAAACATTGCCTGCCGGGATGACGGAGTTCGCAGGCTGCTGCTTACCGGACGGCAGATTGCGTCGCTTACGCTTCGTCTGGATTTGAGACTCGGCGGCGCGCTGCTCAATGCAGTCGGAGAGTGGTCGCTTACCAGACTCGACTGGCTGCTGGTTGGGAAGTTTGGCGGAATCTGAAGAGAGCCGCCGGTGCTGCTGCTTCGCTGCTGCTGGTCTGCACTGGTTTCCAGGATTCGAGATGCCGATGGATCCGAGACATCTGTCGGTACTAGCCTCCACGGTAGAACCAGTCCCCACTGATTTCTTTGGAGCTGCTGCTGCCGCACTCGCTGCTCCTCGAAGTGCGAAAGCTGTTCGTGGTTGTCTGCGAATCCCGGTCTCCCTCTGCACGGGTTCGGACGCGGCACCTTCAGCTGGACTGGACTCTCTACTAGCAGATCGACCGGATTCATGGCCGGACTCTTCTTCAGCTTCCAGATCTCGACGAGGTGCGAAAGCGCAAAGAACCGCCAACGACCGCTTCTTCTGTGTCTTCACCTTGAATTTGGGTTGTGCTGCTCTCGACCCATGAGCTGCTGCAGCTTGCTGCAAGTTTGGAGTAGTATGCAACCTGTCGTTGTTGTCCATGGAGTTGGCAGCAGCAGATGGTGCATTCACAAGGCATTGATCAATGTGGACATTCAAGGCGGTGTTGGATGACGAGATGAACACTCGACACACCGGACATGACCCAAGTTCTTCTCCACTACCCATGGAAGTTCCAGGAACTGTAGTCGATGCAACGGCTGCAGGCCCCGCGAGCTGGCCAGCACTTCTGGCTGTTGTTGTTTCCGCAGCACTAGAACCTTGCTGCAGCGACAACGACCTCATCATCTGTGCCGACGACTTGTCGATTGCATTTCTTACGGACTCATGAGGAGCAGCTGTTGCAGCAGCAGGAGATTGAATAGAACGCGGTCCGTGATCTGCAGCAAGCGATTTCTTTGGACCATGAGCAACGGCTGAAGATTCTGAATGCTTGAGGGAGACGAGGCGGCTCTGGTCATCGACTACTATTGCAGCTGGAGGAACCTCTTCAGCCACAACTCCTGAGTCTAAAGCCACCGTCGAAGCTTCCAATCCTCTCTCTCCCGCTGCTGTAGAATCGACTACTACGCCTGGAGGCGTTGCTTCTTCCCGAGTCCGATCCCGCCGCGAGTCTTCGTCGTGATTGTTGATCGTACCCACCGGCACCGCCTGCAATGATGCTCGATTCACTTCTACAGTCAGATGATCACGCTGATCCTCATGTCGATCTCCTCCAGCTGATTGACCGCCGTCCTGGTCGCCACAAATTGCTCGCAGCTTCTCAATTCCATCGGCACGATTGCCTGAAGATCCCACAAGATGTTCAGCTTTCCATACAAGCTGTTGTTCCATCCCATGCAGATTTGGAGCTGCAGCAGCTCCTTCGTGAACCTCAGGAGCCTCTTGCAACAACGTTACACGGTTTGTTGCTACACTCGCAGCAGCTTCCGCGACGGAAGAAGACGATCTGATCCCAGCTACTACCGTGGCAGCTACTACCGAGCCTCGTCCATGTCCACGCAGCCGCATTGCGCTCGCTGAGTACGAATCCGCAGCTACAGGAGGTTTACCACAAACTACTGTAGTTGCTGCTGCTGCACATGAACGTCGTACAGATCGCGCCGGGACCTTCCCAAGAGCAGTACCTGACGCAGCAGCTTCTTCTTCAACAACTTGTTCCTGTGAGCTGCCCGAGCCTCTTAGCTTCCGGAACGTGCCTGTCTGAATCTCTGCTGCAAGCTGCTGCTGACGACCCTTTAAGTTTCTTGCAGCTGCGCCATAGAAGTTGTCAGGGGACTTGTGATCCCGCCTAGTTATGACCTCCTCACTGGCTGCTGCTGTATGCGGAATGGAAGAATCTGCCACCAGGTCTGCAGCGTCGTCGTCGCTCCTCAAGCAGGCGGACTCTGGGATACTGTAAATTGATGATGATGTGCGTAACTTGAAGAAGGTGGTCGACCTTAGTACAGAAGAAAAAGAAGAAGAAGAAGAAGAATTTGAGTCGGAGTGGAGCGGCGGAAGAATGCCCGGCTGATCACCTCTACACTGCGTCCTCCACCTCAGTAATGCTTCTGTGAATGGCCATGTCTGTCTTAAATCTGCCTCGCGCACTGACGACACAAAGCCCCTGAGGATTCCACATTAACAACATTTCACACTAGTTTAGCAAGCACCCAACAACTTTCCGGACCATGAGCTGGTCCACCCTGTTGCAGCAGCAGCAGCGGCGGTGGCAGCTCCAAGTTGTCATCACGACGAAATGCTTGCAACATTGTCTGGACAGAGCTCCAAAAGTTCGTCAAACTACAAATGCTCGATACACTTGCAGCAGCGAAACTTGCGGTTGGATCGAACGGAAAATCCGAGTACCATAGCTTACCGCACCGTGGCCGCAAACCTCTTGTAAGAATCCAAGGTCCGACTTACATGAGATTGTCGAGATCTGCGTTACATGCAGCTCGAGAGAGAGTGACCTCCCATTTGTGTCTACAGAAGAAGGACGGACGTAACCACCCACCAGCGTGTCCCCGAAGCCTCAACATGAGAAAACAAATGGTTGAAGATTCAATCTTCAGTACTTACCTGGAGCGATGATCAGGCTATAATGACCTGATGATCTGAGCAGCTCAGATTCTTGCGACATAGCTGAGGCTGAAAGATCGATCCATCGTCAAAACTTAGATCATGTTCAGGTCCCGGCCGGATTCAGCATGAGAGCAACTTTGTCCACGGAGTAGAGCTCTTAGACAAGCAAGACAGACAGACAGACAGATTTTGCACTAGTGTGCAGTTCAATCCCGACTCGGATCTCGGGAGCCTGGACTCAACTCGGCCATCGGCTGCTGCAGTTGTGAATATGGCTGGCAACTCTCAGGATCATCTTGCGACATGAGTCGACTACATGATCTAGAGATCTATCTATGGATTGATCAGCTACGTGCTTGATCTCAGAATTTGCAACGCAAGAGGATTTCACCAACAGTCTATCGACTCCTGAGTCAGGAGAGCTTCGGAAGATGTATGTGATAGAATGTAGAATAGAAATAGAAACGGCTGCAGATGAATTCGATACGTCCAACCGGACACAATTTTGGACACAAGATCTAGACAATCACATCTCGAGGGGAAGAATCATATTGAGAGCTTGTGAAGCTGCAGCACAAGACTTGCTGCAAGCGGTGGGTGCCATCACAGGACTCCCATTTATTCCAGACACGTACGTACTCGAGCATGTTTGCGGCGACACACGAGTTTTGTGTCGTCTTCAACTCTCGCTACAATTCTTTCTGCAAGACCTGTGGATGATCCAAGATAACATGTGTATACAGATACTCGAGCGCGTCGACTGAGCTCGGATTTTACTTCAGACCCGATACCATCCAGAACCAGGCGGCACAAATGCGGGCTCGGCTTCCAAGAAGCAACTCTGCAAAGTTCTAAAGTCCTTGTCGAACAAAGTATATTCAAACTCATGTAATACTTATTCCCTGGAGATGGACCGAGCAATGTTGCTCGCGCGATCAACTAGAGGAACTTTAGGTTCCGTAAAAGCAAGCTCCGTTTGAAGAAACAGTACGTCTCGTTAGACCTGCAGTACTATGGCGCCGTCCTGTGCAGCCTGCAGATGGGAAAGCACGGGCCAGCAAGCATCTCGAAGAAGCTGAGAGTACTTAGTGAGCCAAATACAAGAAGCATGAGAGAGAGAGAGAGAGAGAACCGAGAGAGCCGACCAGAGAGAGGAGAGACTGGAAGAGTGCACGGAAGAAGTTGACTACCGAATAGTGAATGGCATGAACTTGTGTGGAGCTTCTTCAGAAGGTCCATTGATCTCCGGCTGCATCTCCTGCGTGGGAACACTTGTGGTCGTGTTGGTGGGGCGCACTTGCTGATCTTGTTGTGTTTTCACAAGACGTGTGTGCTGCTGCACTGTAGGCGTCGAAAGTAGTAGTGGTCCCGCATTGTTTCCTTTGTCCATAGTCGGACCATGTGTGTGCTGGGCCACACAAATCCATACAGCAGCAGCAGCAGCAGCTCCGCCGGCCCGCTGATCGGCTATGGTGGTGGTCACGGGCAATAGTTCATCGCGAGCAGCTGCAGCAGCGTCCGTGCTGCAAATAGAGAATACTTGCGCTTCTCGCGGAATGAGTTGAATATCCTGCACAAAAGCACTACATTGCTGTTTCTCTAACCCTGAGTGCACGTACAACATCTCCCGTGTCCTGTAGTTTGGCAATGCTCTTCCCGCACTGGCCATTCGCAATCATCTGCTTTCCAGATGCTCTCTTCTTCCACATGGTTACTTTCTTCCTGCTAGGAGTCTTCTTCTTTCTCTAATCCTGGAGAACTCAAGATGGAGCCTGTACAGTCTCGCTCTTCTTCTTCCAATCTTTCAGAGCTTCTCGTCTTCTTCCAACCATACAAATCCTCGTCGACCACACTAGCGGCCGTTGCTTACAGACTTTCCCAAAGCTCTTCCACTGCTCTGCATGAATCCATTCGCTCCGGTTGCAGTACTACAATATTCAAGAGTTCAAGCTCACATGTATATATATCCGCGCGTGACTCAAGCTTCCTTCCCGCCTCAGCTGCTAAGATGTATAAGATGCAACTTGCAAAGAACTGGATCATGTATATATGAGCATCATCATCATCATACTCCGAGCTGCAGCCTGCATATAACTTCAGCTTCTTCTTGTTCTTCTACTAGGAGGACTTAGAGTCCGCGATGCAAACTGTTTGCACAACTGTAGTAATACCCACCGTGCGAAACACTCACAACCTACTCCCAAGCACATTTGCAACAACCACGAAGTAGCTCTGAGGGTGAATGATCGACAGTGACGGAGCTTGCCACCGGCCGCGACGAAAGTTTTTGTGCTCATACAAAGCACCCTGGAGCTGCTCGACAAGAGTCAAGAGGCCGGCTCAGCCCTGTTACTATAAAGACTTACTACGGCCAGCTGCTCAGTACGTAGGGTAGTGCACATCTGCATGATGCGCAAAAGCTTGTCGAAGTTTGGACCGGACTCGATGACGGGCGTGAGTTGAACTTGCAATGTTTCACAGAGGACGAACTCCCATGACGCATATATTCTGCATCAGCCCCAGTGCACTAGCGCGATGGTCACGGTGGTGCGGTACTACTGCAGTCGTTCCAGAAGCACCCACCGGGCTGTTGCTGTTGCTGCGGCGGCAGTAGCACAAGAAACTGGAAAAAGCTGAAGCTGGGGGGAAGTCTTGAAGCAAGCCGCAGCACACTGGATTACAAGCACCGGCCAAGACTAATGGAGCAGAAGTACATATATACGCCCCTGCACGCCGGAAGGAAGGAATCTCTATGCCTAGTTAATCGAAGCTGCAACACTAGCGTCGTCAAGAGCAAACCCAGAATGAAGCTCTATAATATATCACTACTGCTCAAGACCACATGATGATGATGACGATGATGATGAATATACCCAAACATCGCCAGGGGCCACCACCACCACCCTCGCCGTCATCGTCACACAACCGCACCTCTTAAGGCTGAGAGCACACTTCTCGACTGCTCCCGCAGAGGACCACGACCACCACCCATGATCATCTGCAATACCAAAACCCATGATCATGATCCCTGAGTCCAGTCGACGGGAGTCGAAACGTATGATACTAGACCATCAACAAGACCCTGCAGCAGCAGCGGCGGCGGGAACGTCGTCCAAAGAGAGAAGCACGCAACAACAAGTACTCAAAAAAGAAAAGGGAAAAACAAAGCAGAGAAGGCTCGCGGGCGATAATACATATATGCAGAAGCTGAAACCGTCATTTGTTCTTCGGTTCTCCTCAGTTATAAACAAGTCTCGAGGAAAACAAAAAAGCAACAAAAAAAAAACTTCAAGGATATGCACAAAACAGCCCCCAAAAAAAGCTGTCGCTGCCGACAGTTACGGTATCAATAACAACAACCACCTCAAACTCCACAGTATCGACCTCGTCTCTCACTTAATAACCATCATCATCATCATCAGAAGAAGAAGAACACTCCAGTCGATATCAATCAATCCTCAAAAACAATGTCCAGCCTTCTTCGCCGTCGCCGATGTCTGTCGGTGCACTTCACAGCAACTTCCTTCCCGAGCTCTCTCTCTTTCTTTCACTCTTTCTCTCTCTGTCTCTCTGTGTCTCTTCCCTATCGAGCTGTGTGTTCCGTGTGAGAAGAAGCAAGCGAGGACTTGTCTGCAAGCAAAGGTGGAGGAAAAACAAAACAAAAGCAAAACAAAACCCAAACCAAAATGCGCAAACTCACAGCCAAAGAGACCCACCAACAACAACAAACCCCGACGGATGGACGGACGAACGGACGGACAGACGGACGGATAGAAGGCTTCGTGGAGTCTTTTTATATCCAACAAAACAATAACACAGTAAGTGAGCGAGCGAGCGAGCGAGCAAGCAACGCAAAGCAGCAGGGCCAACAAGAAAGTTGGGGCCAGTCAAAAAAAAGAAGTCTAGTAAAGTCCAAAACCAACAAAACAAAGAAGAAAACAACAGGAAAACAAGGTAACCATTACCGCTCAAAAACCATTTTCTCAAATTTTGGAAATTTACGAAAACTCTCCCTCCTCCCCGCCCCCACCCTCTCTCCCCCCCTCCCAAAAAAAAAACAAAACCCCAAAGAAGAAGGAGGAGGAGGAGGAGGAGGAGCGGATGAAGATGATAAAAGAGAGCAATTATATGTATGTGTTGAGGATCAGGACAACACAACTCTACTCCCATGTGACAAGCAGCAGCCTGAAGCAACAACAACATCAACGACAGCAAGAGGCGGCGCCACATATGGGCAGCGATATAAAAGAGGAGAGAGAGAGAGAAAGAGCGAGGGCGGGGAAGAGATAGAGTAACACAAGTCCTGCTGCGGGGCAGTACTGTAGATAGTACTGTACACAATACTACGTACTGTATGCAGTACATAGTGTAGAGTCGTCTACATTGCACACTATAATTTGTTTTGGTTCAATATGTTTTGAATATTATTATTGTTGTCATCGTCCTTTTTTTTCTTTTTCTTTTTTTTAAAAAAAAATTCTAAGCAAAATTTCAATTACCTTTCGCACTTCTTCACTTCTTTATCAACATTCTTTGCAGTATTTACATTGAAAAATTGACACCAAGCTTTTTTTATTTTTAAAATCTTTTTTGATTTTATTTTTGGTAGTGTTAAATTTTGTGTTCTTACCTATTTTTCAAATTCTTCTCTCATAATTATTTACAAGGTTATTGTTGTTGTTGGTGGTGGTGGTGGTGGTGGTTTTATTTTCGCATTATTCTCTCATTAGCAAAAATTTCATTGTTGTCATTATTGTTGTTGGTATTCTTTACATTAATATTTCTTTGTTAACAAAACCTTGTCGTCTTCATGATCATTGTATATATAAATTTTCAATTGTCTCAATAATAGAATTTGTTTATTGTTATTCTTCGTGTTACACAAAAACCATGAAATACTGAAAAAAAAAAAGACTAAGATCAACAAATCCATAATTCTTTGTTCTTTCTTAAGCATCATTCTTTTTCATTGATTTGCTCTTATACAAAATGTGGAATATACGAATCACATATGTTGATAATTATATAAATATTATATATGTTATAAATATAAAGGATCCTTGCCATATTGGTTGCTTTTCTTTTTTTTCCATGACTTTATATTTATTGACATGTCATTTATGGAAATGAATTAATGAAATTTGAATGGAAAAAAACTCGAACTACAACAAAAATTTCAAAACACCAATCTTTTGTTTATCCATGTTAAATATTACCATGATGTTGATGCAGTAAAAAATCACATTATAAACATAGCACATTCGTGTTGATAAAATCTTAAGATATGATGAAAGCCATGTTAGTTAACACTATCTTTGACAAACCATTATTGGAAAAAACCAAACATAGAAAAAAAAATCAAAATCAAAATCAATAAGATTTGGAGAAAAATCTTAAACAACTTCAACTATATTGATAACATCCTTCATAAAAATGAGAAGAAATTAAGGATAAAATGGCATGCATCTTTTCATTTCCATGTAACTTGGCAAGGAAATTTGAAGTGAGGTAACTAGGTTTGGAAGAGGTAGTTAACTTTTGGAATCGACTTTTGTTGGGTGAAACAAGGGGAACCTTATTATTGTTCCCCCTAAACCAGCACCAACATACTCATCATCATTGAAATTTTATAAAAAGAGATTTAAAGAATTATTTTACCACAAGTTATAATATCCACATCAAATTTTCACGAATTTTGATAAATATGAAAGATCAAACATTCCATTATAAATGTTTTACTTTCATGTCATATCATATGGTGTCAAACTCCATGTGCCATCAATTGTTCATTTAGAATTGATTGTGTGACCTTCATTGAACATTAATTTATAATAACGATTTGAGATACATAGAAGAAATTTTGTACAAAACTTGGGTAAAGGACTATTGAAGGTGTTTAAATGTTAATGTTTATAGTAAATCTTGAAATGGTTAAAAGCCCCCATTTTTAAAAAATGAGGGTATGATGGTGCCTGTTTACAATAACATTTTTTTTTTCCATCAACATATTGATTTTTAAAGTTTTAGTTTTAATGATTGTTTTGTTTAAAAAAACCTTTTTTTGTTCCTAACAGTCTTGAATTGTCCTATGTTCATTAACAAAATTTAACTTTACAACATATAGGCTTAGTCTTTCCAATTAGTGTATATGACAATGGACTCTTAGTATATGATTTCATAACATGATGTGTCATAGGAACTAACATACCAATTATGGACATGAAACGATTTCACAAAATAAACTATTACCTTATTAAATTTTTGAGATTTATTTTGAAAAAATGTTTGAAAAAGTGGGCCTTAAAGAAAAAACAATATCTTATATGCCACTTTAGCAAAATCAAAAGATTGAAAAAAAAACATGTGTGAATGTGAACCTCTAATTTCAAAAAGATATTTCCTTGTTTTAATAGATAGACAATTATATATCTATATGTCCATGCATATGAATTAATATACATGTTGATAGACCACAATTTTTTTTAAAAAAAAAATCTAGGTGTAATTTATGAAAATCAAAACAAATTTTGCCAACTATCATGAAACCAAATGAATGGTGAACACCTATGGTACTAGTTTAATATCTTGAGAACCCCTTGAAATGGTTTTGCACAAAAAAATAAAGGTAAAAAAACAGGGGTTTCGAACCCATTTCATGTGTACTACACATTGTATCGTTTGGATTTCCAAAGGATTGTGGAATTGCAATGACCCTTAATGTTATTTATCAAAAAATGTTTAATATTGGTTTAACAAGGTATAATTTTAAAAACCTTACACATTAAATTAAGAGCCTTTAACTGTATTATCTTTTTATAAAATGTGTTACATGCATTTTTATAATGTTATTGTTTTGGGATATTACCCAGCAAGGAATATTTTCACATATAATTTTTTAGTAAAAAAAGTCATGCCTTGTTACGCTTGATTTTCATCTCCCATTTGGTGCCTTATCCCTTTGTTGTTGTTGTTCGCAAAGTCTCGTAATAAGGGATCAAAATTTAAAAACCTAGCATCAATTCCTTTACAACAACTTTTTTTTTCAACTCATTAGTTGCCCACCTATAATATGAGTTATAGGTGTTATATTAGGGTTGAAGAAGTTCAACCATGACTTCCTTGCCACTATTCACTACAAAAGTGCAATAACATCCATCACTTTTCATCATTCATGTTTTAAACCCCACTTGTATCCAACATGCCTTCCACTCATTCTTCATTAACTATTATCAATAACACAAAACTATTATGAGTTGTTTCACATCAACAATTGTGCATTCATTTCACTAACAATATAACACACTCATTTCATTTCAACAAAACTTGAGGAGTGCAAATGGAAAACACAAGCAATAATTTTGATCAAAAGATGTAACTACATTAGCAAGTTTTTGTTGTCCTCATTTCAAAAGGTATGTGCTTTTGTTATTTACATCGATGACAAATCTTCAAACATGCCATCTTTTTAGCTCTTTGTCACCTCAAACAATGTGTTGTTGTTTATTCCTTTAGCAAACACATGTTTGCCCACTCCCACCATCATTTCCATCATTGTTTTGATCTTTGCAATAGGAAGCTCACAGAACGTGACTTTTTAAAAAAAATGATGGAAACAATTTTTTAGAGATCTAATGAAAACGCAACAACTGTATTATAGTGTTCAAATCTATGAACATTCATCGTTGCTAGATCTTTGCAACAAAAAGCTTGAAAACTAAAAAAAATAAAATTTCAAGTTGCTTCATGCATGTGAGCTTCATGCATCATGCATGTGAGTTTGATGGGCAATATCTTGGCACCAAACTTGGTTGATGCTAAATTGTGGTGGAAATTTCAATTTCATAGTCCATTGGGGCATGGTGTGTATCTTTAATCCATGAATGACATTACAACTTGTAATCACCTAGACTTGGCCTTTTCATGCTTTGTTTCCAAGACTTTATGAAAAACTCTATTAGTGTGTAGGTGTTTAACTCTAAAGTTCATATATGTTTCACATAGAATTTGCAATATACTTTGACTCTTTGTGCATACCAAGTGTCATGTGGTACAAATGTAGGAATCTAGAACCAATGTGTGGGTAACAATTAGAAAATTAATTGGACTCTAAAATCTACTTTTAGTTGTTGTTTTGGTCAAGTTCATCCTACCATCGAATCAACTTAATCATGTTACATGGTTCCATCGTTGCTCCTAATTTTGTTTGAGTTTGCCATAAATGGCAAACCCATTCTACAATGAACCACTTGATTTGAAACATGATATTTCTTTAAGGAGCAATTGTACCCATGTCCCAAAAACATCACAAAACATGAGGAGGAATCATGTCCTTAGAAACCACATGTGAATTCCCATGTTTTGTTTAGGAATTTTTGTTTGTAGCCAAATTGACAATCACCTTTAAAAACAATTTAACCAAATCTAGTTATAAACCATACTATACAAAATATTTTTTTTGCTAAAATGTGAAATTAAACATTTACAAAATATATATTTTGTCAAAATACTCTCATTTCTTCTAAAGATAATTCAATAGATTTTCCCCCCAAAAAATCAAAATTTCTTGCTATATTTGGACCTTAATTTTAGTTTGGCAACATTTTGTAAACTACTTTTTTTCACTACTTTAAAAAAAAAAAAACACTTTGTCATTTAGTGCTAAAGCCTTCTTGGGATGCTAGCCAATCATGCAACATCAAAAGAATTGAAAAACAAAATCATTAATTGTGATGAAAGGTGCACAATTCACAAAATTATTCATATTAAATTGAAATTATTTAATTATTTTGATGGAAATTATTTTTTAAAAAAAGAAATTCAAACTAGTGTGAGGTGTTGAAAGGAAGACCTCACCCAAATGCAAGGTACATTACAATTCTTGTCAATCTTTGCATTTGTGATTAACATTGCAAATATTTAAACTTCATGTGTCTGAGCAGTCTATTTTCCACTTCATTTAGTAACACAAACATCAAATAATTCCCCCACTAGTGTGGCCTTTGCCTTTGGCCCAAGTGTTACCATGTCCTCAACTGATTTTTCCTTTCAAAACCTGGTTTTTTTGGGAATTTATTTGAATTTTCAGCGCCAGAAATCACTTAAAAATTAATATCTCCCACCTTCTGAATCCAAATCTTACCAAATAAATTCCATTAAATCCTGCTCATCAAGAACTTTCCAACAACATCAAAGTCACATTCCAATTCCTTCAAAATTTTCAGCTACAATTTAATTTAATTTTCAGTGAAGAAGTCATTCAATAATTCAAGAACTTTTTTGCACTTCAAGTCCAAACGTCATGGAACCAAGCTCATGCACCCGTCCTCGTCCAGAGCTTTCCAAAGACACCAAGAACACGATCTGAAGCATCCCAATTTGGTGGACCTCAGAACTACAAAACAAAGCAAAACAAACTACCCTTCTTCATAGATAGATTAAAACAAACAAAGAGGAACATAAAACCTAAAAACATTAAATTAATAATCAAATCTTATGAAAGAAAAGAAAAAAACAAAACAAAACACACTTTATTCAAGGATCACAAGTCAAGCAAGTCGGGGGTTTTGGAAACCCTAAAAAGATATGAAAAGGAAAATGACAATAAAAATTGTGCCAAAAAATCTAAACCCATGTTTAAATCTTTTGCATCTTCACACAAAGCCCATTTTGTAGGCCCACCACAAATCTCAAAACATGAATTGATGCTGAAGGGCAAGAAGGACAAGGAATTTATTTATTTATTTATTTATTGACTTTGTATAAAGACGAAGTTTTGATCTTGAAATTAATAGTTTTTAGTAAACAAACTTTGTGCAGATGAGTGTAAGATTTTTGCATCAAAATGATTGTGCCATGTTTGTTGTTGTACCTAATGCATGTTGTACATTGTCCTTCAATCAACCAAATATACAACTCACAGTGTTGTTTGTGTGAATAATATGCTCATTTGTCATAGCAGAACAAAATAATATGTCATTTTGGCTACTAGCCTGCAAACATAAATTTGTAAAATAATAAAATAATAAAAATTAATTTAAACCATTGGCACTATTGGGCTTTGAGTTATGAAATTTATCTTTAAGTATTTGATGTCCTCATGGAAAAATTGCTTACAACACCTCCTAGTGGAAACACATACCTAGCAAAATCAATTTTGGAAATTAGAATAAGACAAAATACATTTTTTTTTTTGGAAATTCAATATCAAAATAACCTTCAGGGGCCCACAAATACATTGGAACATCCATTGGGAATTTTACAAGTGTGTCTATGATAGGTGTATGTTTCAATGTAGAAAGTTTGAAGGTTTAGGATTATAGCAAAATAGGTAGCTTGATCAGTAGATTGAAAGGAGCAAATTTATTCAGCAACTTTAAATATGATATTACAAAGTAATATGTTAATTATCCAAAATAAATCAAAAATTAGATTGATAATTAAAGTTCTAGTTATTTTTAATTTGGTGGCAAACTTTCCTCATTTCACAAAAAATATTTTGTTGCAAATTCCTTGGTTTTTTTATAAAAATTCACAAAACATTTGCCAAAATTTGCCACAAATGCCTACAATATGAAAAGGCACTCAAGATTTTATATTTTCATATTTTGAGTATTGCCAAATTTGGCTAAATATACATATGGATTATTGCCACTTGAACGACATTACAAAATTGAAAAAAAAACACACACATGCACAGTTAAACACAATTTTTTTAATTCCAAGATGATAAAACTAGAGTTTGGGAAGGTACGGGCTTTGGTGGGTAGAACTAGTGTTGGGTAGGTAATTGATTTGCTTCTGGGTATTAATTGGGTATATCATTGGATAATAATACATATATGATCGCCAAATATCCTCATTTGAAAGATCCGGCCCACCTCCTACTTGGGCATTTTAGAAATTTGGTACTCATCCCCACTTCATAACCAGACCTTCTAAAATTCAAATATCTATAACCAGACCCAACCAAAGGGATAATTGGAAAGGGTATTTACCAAATTTAACCCATCTTATACATTTTTAGTACCAAAATTATACCCACCTCCACCTAGTATGGTTAGGGTTAGGGTTTTGTAGTTTCTAAAACTTGCACATCTCCTATTTCCTTCATTTTCTACATTCTCCTTTCACCTTTGCAAGGTCCATTTTGAGCTTTCTATCAATGTGTTATCAAAATTGTGAATGCAACCTATTGGCCACTAGCGCCTTAGGAGGAATCAATCAAACATGACAAATCTAGAGCCAAATGATTTACATGAAAAAGGCATGTGGTTTTTGAGCTTCCATCTTCAACAATTCTTGCATGTTAGAAGTCAAAAAATAGATCGAGTGTTTGGTTTGAAGAAAATGCATGAAATAATTTTTAGTTATAGTTTGTAGCCTCCTTTGTATTCATTAGTTTGTTTATGTTTTCAAAGGTGGGAGAGGACAAGGGATTCCAACATAATTGTAATCTATTGTCAACTAATTAGAATTTTTTGGTCTCTAACATTCAAATTTCATTGTTCTCGCATGTTCCACTTATTTTGCATTCTACACCTTGCTACAAGTTTTGCTTGAAAACACATTTGTAAACCAACAAGGGTGGGGAAGTGCTTGAATCGACTTTCCCATTTTTTGTTTCTTGTTATCTTCTTGTCTACTATCTGCCAACCTCCTCACTTATTCACAAGCAAGTTGCAGGAAGGTATGAACATACATGGCAACAATCTTCAAGATGCATCAAGTGGTGTGGATTTTTCACTTCATGAAGCTTTAAACTTTAAACCCTAAACTATCGCCTTGTCTTTCATAAACGATTGTGAAGTTTCCTATTTTTAGAAGTCATTTTTGTTACAAGGGTTAAGAAGATTTGTGAACATTTCATAACTTGTTTTTGTCTTTTGATTGTGTTAATATCTTACTGAATAATTTTTTGATGCATTTTTCTTCATGTCCTACCATGAATAACATGAATGTTCATGATCTCCACTCTGATGAGGATTTCTTAGTTTTTATAAGACATGACAATAGTAATATTGGTAATGTTCAAGAAGCCTACCACAGGGAGCCAAAAAAATCCATTAGTTGTTGAAGTTATGCATGATGATGCATCCATCATCGAAATGAATTTGGAGATTTTGCAAAAATAGAAGCTTCTATGAAAGCCACATTACCATACTTCCCTCACATGGGCTTTTGCAAGGGTAAATAATAACCAACTTGTGGATTTGGAACACAATCAAATCATGAGGTGTATTATTTGCCATAATGATTCTATTGATTTTGAAATTTTAACCATGTGCACTTGGTGTAGGAAAACATTGATTGCAAGTCTAATGAAATTACAACTATGAAAAACCATGTTGAAGATGACCATTTTGCCCTCATGAAAAGGTTGATAGATGATTTCAGCTGCATTATAAAAGCTCCCATTGAATGAAATGCCAATAAGAAAAGGGCACATGTCTCTCCATTTGAAATATTTAAGGTTTTTTTAATTTCAAGTAAGTTCAAAAAAGATGACCCAACACATGTGGGTTTCTTGGATGATGTCATCTTGCTAGTGATGAAAAAGGCTTCTACTTATGGGAATTGTAAAATTTGTTCAGCTTTAGAAGCTATTATATAAGTTTTATCCATAAATTGTCTTCCCATCCAAGAAGAAGGCTTTTGTTGAAATTGTTCTACCTACTTTGGTAGAAAAAACCATGAGTTTATATGTGAAGCTTGCATTGGCTAGTTGTTTATTTGCCACTTGCACATTCGACTTATGAATGTTGAAAGGAGCGCATGACATCTTTGTTGTGGTTGTCAATTTTATTTCCAACGATTGGGAAGCAAAGTATGTTAGTATTGGCCTTTTTGAGGTGATTGACACAAGTGGGATTGCATTGGCCCCTAAATTACAAGAGTTATTGCATAAGTTTACTCTAATTGAAAAAATAGTTGTCTATGTAAATGGTGAAGGGTGTGACTTGCAAATTGGTGCAAGTGCCCTAAATTTTGTTGTATCATGCAATACCTTGGGTTTGTTGGAACTCCAATTGATGGCTCATGTCTTGGACATGCGCTTTCAAAGATGTGCTAGTATGCCACTATAGAATGTGTATTTGTTGAAATTATGCATCTATAAAAGATGCTCAAGGTGCCATCCAAAAATGCATTACATGGCCCAAAAAATTGGGCAAGGGTAGGCAAGCTTGGCTTATACCAAGTTATGTATTTTTCAAAGACCCATCTTGTACCAAGGTTGTGATTGTCAAAGACACAACTTGTAACTGGTTTGTACATATCCAAGAATTAACCCCTAGTTAATCACTGGTTCCAATCTTGGTCAGTAAGAACGGGATTTGAATCAGGACTGATTTTGAGAATCAGAATTATTTCTTAAAATGCAATTGGAATTATACATACATACATACATACATACATATATGTATGTATGCATGTATATATATATTTGAAGTACTGACCAAATTTCCCATTCTGTTCAAATTTGGAACGGGAACTAAGACAATTCAAAGAATCATCCAGGTCCACTTCTTTTATTTTTAGGACATTTAAAGAACCGCCCGAATCCGGGTCTTAAAAACCCAAAGAAGGACAGTTATGAGGTGGGGTTAAGGTATGTGATTAACCAAGTATAAGGCCTTTTTTTTTAACATAAACCTGGATGAGTTAAAAAAGGTTTTTTTTGTCAGGTTTTTGCAAGACCCCTTCAAAACCATGTCAAGTCTTCAACAATGTTCTACAAAGCTGGGTCTTTGCCAAGTTTTAAAAGCTTTGACAAACAGTCTTAAATCTTTTAAGTTTACAAAGTAAGAGAGTTGAAAACAAACATTAATATTTCGCAAGCTTTGAGCACATGTGTTAGTTGAATATACATGCATCAATCACAACTGAGAATGCATATTTTGATTATTTATAACAATTAAAAAAAATTCAAGAATTTTTTTTTCTTTCAATCTCAATCAAGGTAGCACAATCTGAATATGAAATAAATTTTTGATTTAGATTTTTTTGAGAGACACCCTACTTTGTTATTCTCCCCGAGTTAAGGTCTGGTTATGGATACTCGAAATTTTAAAACCATCCGTTATGAGGTGAGGATAGGTGTTAACTTTCAGAAAATGCTGGGTAGAAGGGGGGGTCGAGATTTTGAAAAAAAGTAAACACCCAATGGGCATGTATATATATGCCCAATCTGATACCCGGTTCATACCCAGCACAAAAAACATATACCCACCCCTATACAAAAGATGTGATTATTAATTTGCTATGGTTCTTATAGAGCTACATCCAGCAATAAATTGCCACAAAAAAGATTTCGTCAGATAATCATCAAAAAGGTGGAAAAATCAACAAGACTGAATACAACTTGTACACTTAGAAAACACACAAACCCTAAATTGGGCCTTTTTTTTATGAATAGCATCACTCACGACCTCAATCACACTTAGGTGGGGCCAAAACACCTTTTTTTCCCAGTCAATCACTTGAATGGGTCAGTGCAAAGATGGGTAGTTGTTGATCTGGGTAGCCATATCCTTGTTCCCAAAGGAATAGAACCTTGTTCTCAAATTTCTTGTTCTTAAAGGAATGGAACATAAAAAGCGGGTTGGAAAACATAACCAATAGTTGTTTGGAGCATCATCTCATTAACTTGACAACACATCATTGGACAAGAGCTAACCAGTGTTACATCATCATGGATCCTGCTGCCTTGTAACATTTTTGTACCTCCTTAATCCTTTTTGTGCACATTCCTCCTGGTCACACTGGTTGGTTGAATCTCATAACTCACACTCTTCTTATGTCCCATAAATGATAACTCACACAAACTTCGCACTCTCAAACAGAACAGTTGTTCATTATGTCTGATAACCGGCTTGGGCATGCTGGTTGTTACCTTGTCCATTTGGGTCATGGCTCCCCCAAAAAACATGGATAAAACTTGATGATTGTGAGAGGGAGGAGCTGAAAGTTGGCAGAAGAACAAAAAAAAATTAAGTAGGCTTATTATGAAGACTTGTGTACTGTATAATTTGCTTCAGGGGTGGCATGTGCATGTGTTTTTTGCATACAGGGAACGACAGCAGCGCAGAAGAGGAGAGTGTTCATGTGAAGGTATTTTAGAATTCAGTATCTCTCTTTTTTAACATGCAAATATGTAAGTACCCGTCAAGCTCCCTGACTGGTGTGATGACAAATTGTGTCCGTTAGCCTTGTCCTTTGTGTCGGGCAAAGCAATTGTTCTATTTGACTTATTAGCATCAACCAGCAGCAGCTGCCAATATCCTCACCCCCATGGTGGCTGCCATATCCATGGCCGGGGACCGCAACAACACTGCACTATTGTAATTGGATTGGTTGGTTTTGGAGATCACACATTTTGGTCAACACGATTGATCAAAAACGATTTGGTACGCAAGCCCTTTTTTTTTTTTTTTTTTTTTCAA